>ERZ795053.144-NODE-144-length-86037-cov-52.582133_pt1 | contig 86037 bp, 71 predicted proteins | sample MGYA00375137_ERZ795053 | MGnify/ENA primary metagenome ERZ795053 (study PRJEB30182, sample SAMN05720284) | activated sludge metagenome | isolation source: Anaerobic digester | place: Hong Kong | collected 2014-12-17 ...
TAACACCCAAAAGGACTACTGACCGGGTTGATCTGGAATGGAGTTCAGATGATCCTTCCGTTGTATCCATTAATGAGGAAGGGGTACTCACTGCCGTAAATCACGGTGAAGCCTCAGTTACCGTTAATGCTTCTTTATGGGGCAAAACCGTAACGTGTACTTTTATTGTTGAAGTGGTTCCGGCTGTCGTTATTATTCCCGATGAAGCCTTCCGGAATTATTGTCTGGAACTGGCAGATCTGAACGATGACGGGGTCCTGACTTCGGACGAAACCGTTACAATTTTGGACATGAGTCCAATAGAACTGGGCATTAAATCCCTGGACGGCATTCGGTATTTTACTTCTTTGGAGGATCTGGCCTGTAACAACAATCAATTGACCCGCCTGGATTTAACCTGGAACGTTGCGTTAAATGAAGTTTACTGCGAGTATAACCATCTCACCCAAGTGCAATTGGGTCAAAAAGCACAGCTTGCCACTTTCTCTTGTCATAACAATGCCTTGACTACGCTGAATGTAAGCGGATGCCCGGCGCTCAAAAACCTTTATTGTTACATAAACCAACTGGAAAGCCTTAACCTTACACAAAATCCCGCGTTATCTGCTCTTAGTTGCTATGAAAACCAATTGTCATCTCTGGATCTCAGTCAAAATGTTGTGTTGGGATTATTGGCCTGTTCAAGCAACAACCTTACGGCATTGGATGTCACCAAGAATATATACCTGTCAATATTGGTATGCACCAACAATCAAATAGGACCTGTCTTTGATATTAGTCAGAATCAGCATTTAAGTTTTTTATTGTGCGACAACAATCCCCTGATGAATGAATTGTGGCTCAAAACCGGCCAGAGTTTACTTGTCCTTGTAAAAGACGATCATACAGTGATAAAATACCTGGATTAATACAGGTTTAAAAATCTTGTAGTACCGATACGGCCTCCACAGAACATACTTTCTACGCCTATTATCCCTGTGATGAAGGGTATGCGGGAGGTGGTAAGTAACGGCAATGTTACAAAAAACTTACAAAAATCTATCTATTAGCGCATTAGAAGCTTGTTCGCGTTTTCAGTCACTTACCACCTCCCACGGTTTTTGCAGTTTTTTGGTGATTTGGGGGGGAGGTGGTAAGTTGCGGTTTTGTCATAATGTTTTGTAACATGTTATTATTGTGTAAGTTATAAACATTTTCGTTGTTTCAGCTACTTACTACCCTCCAGCTAATCCCTATCAGCCTTACCCCCCGGAGACCGCTTCACGGCTAAGAACGGGGCGCTTTTTCTTTTTGCCGAGGCGCTCCGTTCTTACCCGTGAAGCGACCTTGAAGTTTATGCGCTCTACTTCCTGACCTCCAGTGTTACCACGTTTTTGCTGTCGCTATAGCTATATTCCACTTTCTGGCATAATGCACCGAGCATGGAAACCCGCATTTCGTGTTCTTCCTGTTCCAGGGGATTGTAAGGCTCGCCTTCCCGAGAGCAGACCAACAACAGCTTTTCTTCTTTTTCTGAATAAGAAAGTTCCAACAGGACGTTGGTGTGATCGGGTTGCATTTGCAGGACTTCTTCTGCCATGATCTGCAACCGGTTACATATTTTGGTGGGGATCACATGCTTTTCACAGAAGAGAATCATTTCGCTTTGCAGCCGGTACAGGTCAAAAAGCGGGCTGCTGATGGCAAATTGCAGACTGCGTACCCGGTGGATAAAAGCTTTGGTTTTGGGCCTTACCGGGTTGTCAAATACTTGAGACGGCGTACCTTCTTCATAGATCACGCCTTCATCCATATAGAAAACCCGTGTAGAGGTATTGCGGGCAAATTCCATTTCGTGCGTCACTATCATCATGGTCATACCTTCGCGCGCCAGACGGCGAATCACGGCAAGTACTTCACTCACCATAGTGGGATCAAGTGCGGAGGTTGGCTCGTCAAAAAGCAATATCTCGGGTTCCATGGCAAGACAACGGGCAATGGCAATGCGCTGCTGTTGCCCGCCGGACAACTCGTCAGGGAAATTATACGCTTTCTCTGCCAGGCCTACCATTTTGAGCAATTCCATGGCTTTGCGATCTGCCTCGGCTCGTTTCTTTTTTAAAAGGATTACCGGGCCAAGCGTCAGGTTCTCCAGAACTGTCAGGTGCGCATACAAGTTGAAAGACTGGAATACCATACCCATTTTACGGCGGATCCGCGGCACGTCTGTTCCTTTTTCCAGCAGGGGCTCCCCGTCAATGAAGATCTCGCCGCCGGTAGGGGTTTCCAGTAAATTCAGGCACCGCAGGAAAGTACTCTTCCCCGTTCCGGAAGGGCCGATGACAGATATGATTTCTCCCTTGCTTATATGAGCGTTTATGTCTTTAAGGACTTCCAGGTCCCCGAATTTCATGGATAAATGCTTAACCTCTATCATATGGTCTCCTCCTTCATTTTACGAATGCGTTTTCTTTTGGGATCAACGGATATTTCCACCCTGTCCAGCAGCCATGTCAGCAACCAGGCCAGAACCAGGTATATGACCGTAGCCACCAGCAACGGAAAAAAGGCGTCGAACGTACGGCTGCGGATAATATCGCTCACCCGTGTAACATCTTGAACGGCAATATATCCCACCACAGAAGTGGCTTTGACCATGGAAATGAACTCTCCCTTGTACACCGGCAGAGCATGCCGCATGGCCTGGGGCAGAATGATGTGCGTAAACGTTTGGGTGCGTGAAAAACCCCCGGCAATCCCCGCCTCTTTTTGTCCTTTGCCGATGCTGTTGATGGATGTGCGGAAGATCTCGGCAACGTAAGCGGCAAAATTCAACCCGAATGCAATGACAGCCACCAGCACCGGGCTAATTTGGACCGAGGCGAATACCACATAGAAGATGATCATCAGCAAAACCAGCACCGGCGTGCCCCGGAAGAAGGCAATGTAGCCTTTTGCAAAACCCGAGACCGGGCGTGAGCCGGACATGCGCATGGAGCAGACCGCCCCGCCCAGCAAGGTGCCCAGAATGGCCGCCAGGATAGATATGATCACAGTGACCTTCAATCCGTCTAAAACCAGTTTATACCGGTCTTCCAAAACCAGGTTGTTGTGAAAACTCTTTTTGATCCCTTCAAAAAATCCTGTTTTCTGGCCATCGGTTCCGGCCGGTACAAATGCAGCGGCATTGTCCCGGTTGATGTAACTCTTCAATGCTATGATGCATACTCCGGATTGATAATAAGGATCCGAAAACGCTACCTGACGGGCACGTTCTTCCGTAATCATAATGCTGGCAGCTCCGGCAATTACCCTGCCGGAAGAAACGGCCATCAACAAACTGTTGAACGGCATATCCACGGGAACAAACCGCTTGCCAAGGTGCGAAGCAAAACGCATCATCAATTCTATGTCAAATCCCGCCAGTTTCCCGTCAATTAATGATGTAAACGGCAGCCCTATGTTCCCGACGATAGCCACCGGAAAGTCCCCGTTTTCTCCGTGTTGCGGGATTTCCGGCATGGTAGTTCCGGATTTTTCTATCCAATGTTCTACCATACGGTCATATATCCCGGTTTGCCGGATTTCCTGTAAAAAATTGTTGAATTGCACCCGTAAAGAATCGTTTCCCTGATGAAAAATAATCCCCAGCGGTTCAAAAAACACATCTTCTGCCAAAATTCCTATTTCCGGATTTTCACTTAAAACATGCCCCAGCATTTCGGTGGCAAAGAATGCCGCGTCTGTTTTGCCCTGTTTTATAGCCAGCAATAAATCCGGAACAGTCTGGTATTGTAACAACCGGTCTTCCGTGTAATGTTTCAGCGCATAGTTTTCATGCGATGAACCCAGAAGAACGGCCAGGGTTTTGGAACGTTCCTTCGCGGGCTGGTTGCTTTCACGCACCATCACCGCTAACCCGCCTTTGTAATAGGGTTCGGAAAAAAGCACGCTTTTGGCACGTTCTTCCGTGATGGACAGGCCGGCCCCTATCATATCCACTTTCCCTGAAATCAACGCAGGAAGTAATGCCCCGAATTCCATGTTCACGATATTCAGTTCCATGCCCAGATCCCGGGCAATGCGCGCAGCGTATTCTATATCAAAACCAACAACCCCCTCATCTGCATATACATAAGCCATCGGCTCGGTTACGGCAGCCGTCCCGAAATTCAAAATCCCGTTCTCCGCGCTTAACGGAATGTCAGGCATAGGACCCGGTTCTCCCTGTTTGGGGAACCAACGATCCTGCATTTCCCGGTATGTGCCGTCTTCCTGAATTTGCAACAACACCCTGTCCATGGCCTCTTTCAGCTTCTGGTCACCCTGACGTACAGCAAAGCCGTACTGATCGTCCATAATAAACTCATCCAATACGGTCAAACCCTCCAGTTTGGCCTTGATATTGGCCAACACAGGCAAATCATAAGCTGCTGCATCCGCTTTGCCCTCCTTTACGGCCATAGCACAATCCAGCACACTGTTAAAATACAAGATACCGGCCTGCGGAAAACGATCCAGAACCATCTGATCTGCTGCCGTACCGGCAGGTACCGCAAACACCTTTTCTTCCAGCATGGGAAGGCTGGTTATTACATGACTTTCCCTGCTGCAACCAGTCGCCACAAACAGCAACAACAGATACAACAGGGGGGCTTTTACTGCATTCATATAACAAAGGTAATCAAATGGAGTTTGACTGCGCCACAGATGGAGTTTGACTGCGCCAAAATTATGTATCTTTGTATCATGCCCAACAGAAAAAGACACCGTCGTATGTCTGCCCTGCCTCCCATGGAAGGTTACCGGCCTTACGGGATTTCCGGAAGAGACCGGGGATCTGTGGAATTGCTGTTTGAAGAGTATGAAGCCATACGGCTTGCAGATTACGAAAACCTGACACAGGAAGAAGCTGCCCGCAGAATGAATATTTCGCGGCCTACTTTTACGCGTTTATACGATAAAGCCCGCAAGAATATTGCCCGCGCTTTTATTGAAAGCAAACGTATAGTAATTCGCGGCGGGGATTATGAAATTGACAATCATTGGTACCGTTGCCGCCATTGCCACCAGGTAAATTCATCGCCGGAACCGGTAAACAATTGCCAGAATTGCCATTCAGACGACATCTTTTCTTTGAATAAACAGTCAACCGATCCTTCCAAATGACTGAATCTTTCAGACAACAAATACTCAACTGTTCACGTTGTGATCTGTCCAAAACACGTAAACATGTAATTTTTGGAGAAGGGAATCCTAATGCCGACATTCTGATCATAGGAGAAGCTCCCGGGAGGGACGAAGACCTTATTGGACGTCCTTTTGTTGGTTTGTCGGGGCAATTACTGGATAAAATTCTGGAGGCCTGCGGTTTCACCAGGCAAAAACATGTTTTTATCAGTAATATTGTTAAATGCAGGCCCCCCGGAAACCGCGTACCCACAACAGCAGAAGCCGCCAGTTGTATTCCCTGGCTGTACGAACAAATAGACCGAATTGATCCCAAAATAATGATCCTGCTTGGGGCCACTGCCTTGCGTTATATGGCAGGCCCGGCATACAAGATCACACGCGATCACGGAAGCTGGTTTTCTTGTATGGAACGTGAGACCATGGCAGTCTACCATCCGGCCGCCTTGTTGCGCAATCCCGAACTTAAACGGGACACATGGACCGACTTTAAAAATATTGTCCGTAAATACAGGGAAGTCTCTGACGCGCAACACCCCTGCCGTTACGTTTAGACTTTCGTGTGTTCCCAGATCTTCAGGTCTATGCAATCAATTCGCGTAGTTTCGTCTTCCAAAGAAACAATGACCCCTGAATGGACTTTCCCCATCATGCAATGAGCCGGAAGGAATTTCACGGTCTGTCCTACAAACGGACGCATTCCCTCAATTACTCCTCTGAATGAAAGCACCATACATATTCCTGCCTCGACAACTGTTTCTTCCCGTCCAAGCAGTTTTCCCGGCCCTATCACCCATACATCCAACAACCCGTTATCGATTTCCACCACCCGTGCAAAATGCGTTATGGGGCAGCCCAACGGACGGTAACGAATCACATTGTCTTTTAAGATCTTGTTGGACGAAAAACAGGCCAGCGTTTCGCGACACGAGGACTCTCCGGGCAACGGATACAACAGAAAATCCGCTTGCGCCTTGTCTATCAGCCCCACATAAGTTTCTTTTTCCTGAATATTTGCCGAGTTGAGGATCCCTGTCAGTTTTTGGAACTGCGCCTTAAACCGTTCCTGCCTGAAAACCGGGCATTGTTCCGGCATCGCCCTTTTTTCTTTTAAAGCCACGGCAAAAGCTGCACAATTTACATAACCGCAAGCCCCGCAATTGAATCCCGGCAGCAGGGCAACCAGGGTTTCTTCCTTTATCATGATTTATTCCCCCTTATATTCCTGCACCCCGTTAATGTGCCGCAGCACACCCCTGTGGTATTTCTTCTCTATATGCATTTCTCCCACACATAAAGTACATATGGAAAATGGCGCATTATGGCGCAACCGGTCTTCACTGTAATCAAACACAGGCGCTTGCGAAAAACAAGCCGCCAATTCTGCCGTTCCTTTTCCCGTCAGTCCGTTCGTTTCAATAATACGGCACCCGGCATTCATCTCCATTACCCGTTCTCTGAATATTTCCCTTTCTGCCTGCGAGATCATGTCCCCTTTTGTTATGGCAACAACATTGGCAGTACTTAAGAAAGGCCCCACTTTTAAGGGGGTATTTGGCCCGGTTGTGGCATCTATAACACAAACCCCTAGCCCGTTGGTGGTATAGGGGGCACACCGGTGGCACAAACCGGCTGTTTCCACAATAAGCATATCTGCAGAATGCTCACCGGCAAAAGACACCATTTCTCCCATGTTGTAAATGGTATAATGATCCGGGCACATATCCCTGGACAATCCCACCATAGTGGGCACTCCGGTCTTTTTAAACCGGACCTGGTCTTCTGTATACAGGCAATCAATCTTGGCAACCGCGATCTTTACCTGCTGTTCTTGTAAAAATTTAATGGTATTGAGCAATACAGACGTTTTCCCTGCTCCCGGCGTGCCGGCTACTACTATTACTTTCATGGTTCTCTTTTCAGGCTACAATTTCCTCTCCCAGTCTCACCCGTTCACGGATCCTGAACAACTCACTGTCCATCCGGTTAAGTTCCACACAAAGATCCGTTTCATGATCGGTTGTGTTGAAAATCTTTTCCACGCCTCCGTTTTTCATTACTATTCGCCGGCCTGTCAGCAATGCCAAAAGGGGATCATGGGTCACCACTAAAATGATCTTTCCCTTGCCCGACAACAATTCCATGGCCTGGTGTTTTTTAATGCCTGCATTTTCTATTTCGTCAATAAGAACAATGGGTGAATCACTAATAAAAGCCACGTCTGCCACCATCAGGGAACGGCTTTGCCCCCCGCTCAGGACCGTTAAATTCATATTTTCGGTAATGGGTTCCCCTGTCAACGTATTGGCATGATGAACAACCTGTTCTACCATGTTCAGATTCTTTCCCCTGCATTTGGCGTGAAGCAACAGGAACTCCCGCACAGTCATATCTGCCAGAAAATTCATGTTCTGGGACAACTGGGCAATCAATTTCTTTTTGGGATCAAATCGCATGGAAATATCTGGAACACACCCGTTTATCAACACACTGCGATGTGTTGAGGTGTCTGCCTGGGCCAATTGCTCAATATCCTCAATAAAAGCGCTTTTTCCGCTTCCGGTAGGACCAACGATCCCCACGATTTCTCCGGGATAGATATCAATCCGTGAAAAAGCCTCGGCCGTTCCAAATTTGTTCTTTCCGGGCAAAATGGTAATGCTTTCAATCATTGTCGTATCTTTTACAACAAAGGTAAGCGCTTTTACTATTTTAATAAACCCATGAAAAACGTATCTGAAACTACGTGTAAACACGTATTATTTTGGCCTTAAATGTCAAAATAATGGTGCTTGATAGCATACGTAACCAGATTGGCTGTATTTCTTGATTGTGTTTTTTGCAACAGGTTTTCACGATGCTTGTCTACCGTACGTTTGCTGATGCCCAGTTTGTGAGCTATTTCTGCATTTGAAAAGCCTTTACAGATATAATAAAGAATGTCTTTTTCCCTTTCTGTAATATCATCCCCGTCTTTTCCCGCATGGTTGATCTTGTGTGTCATGATCTCCAGTATGGACTGTATGATGGCTGGAGAATAATAATTCTTACCCTCCATAACATCAAGCAAGGCTTTTTTCACTTCTTTGAAAGATGAGTTTTTAAGTAAAAATCCGGAGGCACCTGCCTCTATCATACTGGACAGGTAACTTTCTTCCGAGTACATGGATAAAGCAATGATTTTCAAATTAGGATACAATTCGAGCGCATTTTTTGTAGCTTCAATCCCGTTCATAATAGGCATCTCTATGTCCATCAGAACAATACAATCTTTTATTTCAACCATGGTTTCCAGGAAAGCGGCTCCGTTTTCCGCCTCCAGTATTTGGTCTACGAAATCCATTTTTTGCAATAGAAAACGCAATCCTTCCCGGAATAAAGCATGATCATCAACCAAGAAAATAGTGACCTTTTTCATTTTACAGGTATTTCAATATGTGCATAAAATCCTTTGCCGGGGGAAGATTCCACACAAACAGATCCGTCCAGGGATTTCACACGCGAATATATGTTATCCAGTCCCATTCCCGTTAAACGTGTATCCTTGTCGGGTATGCGTTCCGGTTCCATGCCCTTCCCGTCATCCCGGTAATCCACTGTAAGCGAACTGTTGTTTTCTAATAACGTCAGCTTAATAACAGCCGGTACGGCATGTTTTACGCTGTTGTTTAACAACTCTGTAATAATACGGTATACATTGATCTCCAAATCATAATCGTACCTTTTTTCAGAAATATCGGCCTTAAAAACCACTTTAATAGAAGAATTGGCAAACAATTGCCGGATAAGGGTTTCGGTAGCTTTTGCCAATCCGTAATTCTTCAACAGATGAGGACTCAGATGGTTGGATATTTCACGCAGCGTAACTATGGCTTCGTCTATCACCGAATACGATTGTTCAACTATCTTTCTGTTTTCCGGATCCATTTTTTCCGTGTCAGCCGCACTGATGATCATTTTAACAGAAGAAAGCAACGGCCCCAGGCCATCGTGCAAATCCCCCGCTATAATACGGCGGGCACGTTCTTCTCCCTGGATGATTCCCATAAGCATGCGTTTTTCACTTGTCTTGCGGACAACTTCCAGTTGATCTTGCAAATTAAAAATCTGCCGGATATAATACAAGCTTATAAGCGTCAGTATGGAAGTTACAATCCCTAACCAGCTGCTTACTTCGTCTTTGGCAAATAGTTTTGTCTCCCAGAAATACGAGGAAAATTCAAACAGTCTTTCCAGAGCCATCAGGACAAAGGCAATGGAAATCAATATCCAGGAAATGTTGAACCGCGTCCTGCGGACCATGGTGACTGCAACAATAGCCGTGATCAATTGAATGATCATGGACAGGAACAGGGCGATTTTGAAAATCATTTTTTCAGTAAAGTTATTGATTTAAAAACAAAAAAGGCCGCCCTGTAAAGAGCGACCTCAACACTATTAGGTTTTAAGTGTTAATCAAGCAGTTTGTTGCGTGCAGTCTCAATTTCCGTGGCTAACGTATTTAACTGCTCTTCAAGCTGTTTTACATTCATGGCGTTGATAACCTTCAACGGTTCCAGGATTCCCTTGATGGATTCCAGTTCCGGATGGTAAGGAAGAAGCGATTCTATACCGTCCACAACCAACAGAAAACGGTAAGAAACATCGGCGGCTGACTGGTCATCAAAATAGGTGATATAACGGGAAACATCAAGGCTTGTGAAATACAATGCTTCCAGGACCCCGGCAGCCATGGTTTCAAAAAACATGTGTACCTGTTCTTTTTCCATTTGTTCGTCTCCCATGGTTACTACCCAGGTATCAACATCCAGCGCATCGATCTCTACATTGACTTCTGCACCTTCCATAAGGGCCGTGTTATCTGTATCTATCAAAAGCTGGGCAATCACTTTTTCGTATTCTTCCACAGGCAACCCGTAAAGTTCCGCAATGGCTTTGTCTACCGCATAAACAGCTAAAGCCCTGTTTTTCTGGGACAATGTAACCAGATCGTTTACTTTGGCCAAAGGCATAAGAAATGTGGGTTTCACTCTTTTTTCACGCTCGGTCAGAACCAGTGTGCCCTCCTGTATGGCTTTAATATGCGGCATTACGCCCAAACGCTGAAACCCTGATATTAGGGAGTCAATCTTAATGATCAAATCTTCTGTCAGGTATTGTTCCTGCAAACCGGGTTCGGATTTGGTCTGAGCATCTTTTTTCTTTGAGGAGTTGTTACCGCATGCGCTGATGATAAGCGCCGAGATCAACAATAGTGCAATGGCAATTCTTTTCATATTGGGTTGTTTTGTATTGTAAATAAGCTTGGAATATTGTACAAATGTAAAAAAAACACGTTATTATTCACCTTTCTTTCCCATAAACCTTGCCGGAATCCTGAAAAATAACGCCAGGGCTGTCAGTACAGCCATAATTCCCAACACCCCCAGGTTGTACCACAAGGTGGGTATTTTTAATTTACCCAGGATTTTTTCGTGACTGTAAAAAGGAGCTCTTCCATTATTTGTAGCCGGTTCCAAGTAGATCTGTCCCACTTTGGGCACGATTGTGTTATCCACAATGCGGAACATTTTTGAAGAAGATGTGTTCAGAACCAAATCCTGCAAAAACAGATTGTGGCTATTCTTTTTCAGGGATAACAATCCGTCTTTCCCTATCTCCTGAATCATTCGCATGTTGGTCCTGTCAATTTCCCTGGTGTAATGCAATGATCTTTTTGAAAGTACTTTACCGGCATCGGAAAAATATACGTCCAGATCTTTGTAAATAGCTTCCGACCAGGCAGATCCCTCTATCTGCAAGGGATCCTGCTCTGTAATCCGTGCCAATTGGGGCAACCCTGTTTTAATGATTTCCAATCGCTCTTTTTCAGGAGCCCCTTCTTTCAGGTATTCTGCCTGTGCCGTTTCTTTCTGACTTTGCAATTCTTCCAGGAATCCTATCCGGTAATATTGTGCACGAAACTTTTCCTTTTCATCGTCAAAGAAATGTTTCATGTAGTTGTTATACTCAAAAGAACTGACAGCCAGGGCCTCGAATGCCCACCTGGAAGGAATCACTTCTCCTATAACGGGAACATTTCCGGTTTTGCTTCTGGGATTCAGATCGTCAAATTTGACTACGAGACCACACAACAGGATCTGGGGTATCAATAAAAGCGGAATAGTTATATAAATTGCCACAATGGAACTGAGGGACTGGGAAAGCACCAGTCCGGTAAGATTTGCCACCAATGCAGACGCAAAAAGAACAATCCACCAAATGCCCAGCATACCGTGTATGCCCATAATTGCATTTCCTGCCAGGATGAACAACAGGGTCTGTACAAGCGACAACCCGGTAAGGTAGATGATCTTGGACCAGATATACCCGCTGTGGCTCAATTTCAGGAAACGTTCCCTTTTGAGCAACGAACGGTCTTTGAAAATCTCCTCGGCACTTACGCTCATGCCCATGAATATGGCCACAATGATTGCCATAAAAAAGTAGGATACCAGGTTTTTGTTGTCCATCAATGTGTACCCTGTCTCGGGTGCATACCTGGTTAACATGGCAACAACCACGGCCAGCAAGGGAGCTTCCAGCAGCGATATCAGCAAATATTGGGTATTAGCCAGTTTTGTACGTATGTTGCGTTGTAGAAATATGCGGAACTGCTTCCATGCAGACGGTTTTTTCTGTCTTGTCCGTGGGACTTCGCTTTTTATTGGAGTTTCTACTTCCGACCTTGTTTCCAGGTATTTATTGTGCCATTCCTGTGGACTGATACGACGTGTATCCGTTAATTTTCCCGTATCATCCAATGCTTTGGAATCCAATATGTTTAGAACTATTTCCGGGTTAACGTTCCCGCAGGCAGAACACATGCTGGTATCCGCATCGGCATAATGTGCGGTATTTTTGAAATAGGTTATGGCTTCTATGGGATTCCCGTCGTATACGGGATATCCTCCTTTATCCAAAAGCCATAGCTTGTCAAATAATTTGTAAATATCCGAGGAGGGCTGGTGGATATTGACCACCACCAACCGTCCTTTGAACGTTTGTTCCTTGAGCAGGTTAATCACCTTTTCCGAGTCTGAAGAACTGAGTCCCGATGTGGGCTCGTCCAGGAACAGCACCACCGGCTCCCTGATCAACTCCAGAGCAATGTTGAGCCTTTTCCTCTGTCCTCCGCTGATTGTCTTGTTCAGGGGGGAACCCACCTTAAGATCTTTCGCACCTGCCAGGCCCAGGTCTGTCAACACATCCATTACCCGTTTATCCATTTCTTCCGCAGACATCCCGTCAAAGCATAATTTTGCCGTATACCAAAGGTTTTTGTATACAGTCAGCTCTTCTATCAGCAGATCGTCCTGAGGTACAAACCCTATAAGCTTTTGCACCTGTGCATTATCAATGGAATGTCCGTTCAGCAGGATTTGTCCTTCCTGTGGTTTTATATTGCCGTTAAGCAATCCCAGCAAAGTGGATTTTCCCACTCCGCTGCCCCCCATAATGGCCACCAGTTGTCCCGAGTGCAGGTTAAAGCTGAAATTATGCATCCCGTTGTCACTTCCGGGAAAACGAAAATTGATGTCTCTGCCGGAAAGTTCTATGGGAACATGCTTTTCTCCTTTTTTGTCAAACAGGGTTTTTATATTGCTGTAATACAAGGGAATGCCTTGCTTCCCTTTCATTACCCCGCTTTGTTGCCACAATTGAAATGTGCCGGCCAGAACGGGAACATCGTTCATCATAACGGGATCCGTTCCACGGTATGTAAAAGCCATGACATTGGCTCCTGGCAGATCAATGACCTGTAAAATGCCGTTCCATCCTTCCGGAGCAAAAGAAAGCACTTTCTCTGTTTCCTGGTTCAGCACAAAGGCTTTGAAATGAGTAAAAACTTCCTGATTTACATTGAATTGGGCGCCAACTTTTTTGAACAAATCTTCATGAGCAAGAAATCCTTCCCGGTTAATACCGGCAAATTCCATGAAACGCAATAAAAGCAACGACTGTTCTTTGGCTTCTATGTTTTTTCTCAATCCCTCGCAAACGGACTCTATGATCTTATCCTTATCCAGATCCGGAGACATCCGGTACAATTCCCCCAGATCCCTGTACAATCCCAGGTATGTTTCCTGGCGACGTATTCCAAAATGCTGATTGAGATACGCTTTTATGAGTTTTTCGGATTTTTCTTTGTCTATCCCCGCCACCGCTCCAAAAAGAGCGAACAGGTTCAGCAACCCGGACAATACCAAATCGTTCATAATGAATTCGTTTTTTTATCTTTCCAATAATAGAAGATCAAAAAGGGGATTCCCAGTACACTTCCAACAATGTCGGCTGCTACATCGGTGATATCCCCGGTACGGTAGGGAAGGTAATATTGAATAATTTCTGTAATCACGCCAAAAATAAAACCCGACCACAAAATCAATATTTTAGTGACTATCCATCCGGGGCTTACGGCTGCCCAGGCAAGAGGTACAATTGGAATAAACAACAGCGCATGCAATACCTTATCCGGTTGCACTCCCAGGAAGGACGCCAGAGAGACAAATAACCCGTTTTTCTTAAACTGCGGCAGGGCATCTCCTGTTGAAAACAGGAAATAAGTACATACTCCAAGGTATACTACAAAGAAGCAAATCCAGAAAATTTTCCGGCCTTTTTGTTTTATACGAGTTTTTCCAGCCAATATTTACTATTCAGTTTGTTATCCAGTTTTCCCGAAAGACTGTCTATGGGTATACGCTCCTGGAGCATGGTATCCCTGTCCCTTAAGGTAACTGTTCTGTCTTCAAGTGTTTGATGATCAACGGTTATGCAATAAGGTGTTCCAATGGCATCCATCCTGCGGTAACGTTTTCCTATACTGTCTTTTTCATCGTACAGGCAATGGTGTTCCAGGCGCAGGGTTTTTAAGATTTCGTGTGCCACGTCCGGCAATCCGTCTTTTTTAATCAGAGGAAATACCGCTAGTTTTACCGGAGCCAGAAAGGGGGGAATTCTTAAAACCACGCGGGTTTCTCCGTCTTCCAGCGTTTCTTCCCTGTAAGATGCGGACAAGACAGACAGGAAGGTACGATCCAGTCCTATGGAAGTTTCCACTACATAGGGGATATAACTTTCGTTTGTTTCCGGATCAAAATACCGCAGTTTTCTGCCCGAATATTCTTCATGACGCGACAGGTCAAAATCGGTCCTGGAATGAATTCCCTCCAATTCTTTGAAACCAAATGGAAATTGAAATTCAATATCACAGGCGGCATTGGCATAATGGGCCAGTTTGTCGTGATCGTGATAACGGTAGTATTCCTCCCCCAGGCCCAAAGACAAATGCCAGCGTAAACGCACTTCTTTCCAGTGCTTGTACCACTTCATTTCCTCACCCGGCTTCACAAAAAACTGCAGTTCCATTTGCTCGAATTCCCGCATCCTGAAAATAAACTGCCTGGCAACGATCTCATTCCTGAAAGCCTTTCCTATTTGTGCAATTCCAAACGGAATCTTCATACGTCCGCTTTTCTGGACATTCAGAAAATTCACAAAAATCCCCTGTGCCGTTTCCGGACGAAGGTATATCTGTGAAGCCCCGTCTTCCGTACTTCCCAGCTTGGTGCTGAACATAAGATTGAATTTCCTGACTTCCGTCCAGTTTTTTGAACCGGAAACGGGGCACGCAATTCCGCAATCCACTATCAGCTGACGAAGGCCTTCCAGATCGTTGTCATTCAGCGCTTTGATCATTTTCTCCCGAACCGCGTCAATTTTAGCCTGTTCCCGCAACACATTGGGATTGGTCGCCAGAAACTGTTTTTGGTCAAAAGCATCTCCAAAACGTTTTTGCCCTTTGACAACTTCTTTGTTGATTTTTTCCTCCAGTTTGGACAGGTAATCTTCCAAAAGCACATCTGCCCTGTATCTTTTTTTGGAATCCTTATTGTCAATCAACGGGTCATTAAAGGCAGACACATGGCCGCTGGCTTCCCATACTTTCGGGTGCATGAAAACGGCAGAATCCAGCCCCGTTATGTTGTCATACAGCCTTACCAGCGAATCCCACCAATATTGTTTTATGTTATTTTTCAATTCAACGCCGTTCTGTCCGTAATCGTAAACAGCTCCCAATCCGTCATAAATATCACTTGATGGAAATATGAATCCGTACTCTTTGGCGTGTGCAATAATGTTTTTGAATAAGTCTTCCTGTGTCATAAATCTTTTAGTAAAAATCCTCCAAAGATAGGTTTTTTGGAAGAATCTCTTTCAGCAATTCTATGGCAAAAGGCCTTTCTTTTAAACGGGGATGCGGCAGCACAAGGTTTTTTGTATTCATTTTTACCCTGTCGTATAGCAAAATATCAATGTCTATAAGCCTTGATTCGTAAGACGTTTTGTTACGAACCCTGCCCAACTTTTTTTCAATATCCAGGCACTTTTCCATTAACTCTTCCGGACTTAATTCCGTTTCCAGGCAAACAGCCTGGTTCAGAAAATCGTTTACAGGCGTTTCAAATCCCCAGGGTTCTGTTTCTTTTTGTATGGAAACAGAAGTGATCCGCCCCAATTCTTGCAAGGAATCCAGGGCCTGCTGCAACATCTTTTCTCTGTTTTCCATGTTGCCCCCAAGAAGAAGATACGCTGTGTGCATAGATACCTGCTTTAAAACATGCCGTATAGACCGGTATCCAAAAGGGCTTCTTCACTCATGCGGGAAGGGTCCCACGGAGGATCAAAAGTGAGGATTATGCTTGCCTGCGAGACACCCGGAACCTGGTTTACGGCAATACGCGCATCTTCCACAACTTCATCGGCCAAAGGACAATTTGGCGCCGTCAGGGTCATTGTAACCGTCACGGGAAATCCTTCCGCTGTTTCTTCCCCTATGGCTATTTCATAGATCAGACCAAGATCTACAATATTGGCAGGTATTTCGGGGTCAAAAACCTGCTTTAAAGCCAGCCTGATGTTGTTTTCCAGTTCCATTCAAGAAGGTTTTTCTGTATTTGCTACAAATGCATACATCCGTATCTGTTGTATCATGGACAATAAACCGTTAGCTCTTGTGGGTGACAAGTGGTCCTTAAGGCCGATTTTTTCTATAAAATCCATATTGGACTCCAGGATTTCTACCGGCGTATGACCGGAAAAAACGTGAACGAGCAGGGATATAATTCCTTTGGTGATCAGGGCATCGCTGTCTGCTTTAAAATAGAGTTTTCCGTCTTCCCTGGAAACGTCTAGCCAAACCCTTGACTGACATCCTTTTATGAGATTCTTTTCTTGTTTTGATCCCTCTTCCAGCGGGGGCAGGTTTTTTCCCAGTTCTATCAGGTATTCGTATTTATCCATCCAATCTTCCAAAAAGGAAAATTCTTCCACAATCTTTTGTTGTTTTTCCGGTATGGTCATAAAAATGGTCTTTAACGAAGTATCTTCAGTACTTTTTTCAATGAATCCACAAAAAATTCCAATTCTTCCATGGTGTTGTACAAGGCAAATGAAGCGCGCAGGACAGAAGTCAGGTTCAACCGGGCCAGCAAAGGCTCGGCACATAACATCCCGGAACGGGCGGCAATGCCCATTTTATCCAGCATCATGGCAATGTCGGAAGGGTGGGCTCCTTCAATGGACATGGAAAACACGGGAATTTTATCATAAACCTGGCCATAATACGTACCCGGTATCCCGTATAGGGTGCATCCATCAATTTCCTGTAATAATTTTATGGCTTTTTCCGTAATGGTTTTCTCGTGTTCCTCTATGGTGCCATTGTCCAGACTCTGTACAAATTCCACAGCAGCTCCCAGTCCGGCCACTCCTGTGAAGTTGGCAGTGCCGGCTTCAAATTTCAGGGGCAGTTTGGCATAGGTGGTTCCTTTTTCCAGAGATACACTCTCTATCATATCTCCTCCGCCCTGCCAAGGAACCATTTCTTCCAGGAATTTTTCCTTACCATACAAAATTCCTGTACCTGTAGGTCCATAAAGTTTATGCCCGGAAAAGACATAAAAATCTGCATCCAATTTCTGAACATCCACTTTTTGATGCACAATCCCCTGTGCTCCATCCACAACTACAGGAACCTGGTAAAAATGGGCTATGCGAATGATCTCGGCAAGGGGATTCACAATACCAAGCACGTTGGAAATGTGTGTTATTGCTAACAATTTTGGAGGATCCCCGGGTTTGTCCAGAATTTGTTCCAGCTTTTTGGGATCCAGGGCTCCGGTCTGGTCCATCTCCCAGACTTCCAGCAATGCACCCGCACGTTGACACATCATTTGCCAGGGGACGATGTTGGAATGATGCTCGGTCCGGGTGATGATGATGCGGTCTCCGGGACGCACATAGGTTTGACCGAAAGAAAACGCCAGTAAATTCAGCGAAGCGGTGGTCCCTGATGTAAAAATCACCTCGTTTTCAGAAGCAGCATTTATAAAATCCCGGATGGTTTTTCGTGCCTTATCGTAACGCTCTGTACATTCTACACTCAAGTAATGAACTGCCCGGTGAATGTTGCCGTTAATGCCTGCATTCATTTCCCGGAGCACTTGCAGCACTTGCTCTGGTTTCTGGGTTGTGGCGCTGTTATCCAGGTAAACAAGAGGCTTTCCGTACACTTTCTGTTGCAGGGCCGGAAACTGATCCCTGATTTGTGATATATTCATACTTCAAAGATAATAAATGTATATTTGCATGTGTATAAAACCCCGTTAAAATGTACGAATATATAAAGGGATCCATTGCGTATGCAGATCCAACCCAGGCAGTTATAGAGACTTCGGGTATCGGTTACCACATAATGATTTCGTTGCAAACTTATTCTGCCATACACACCCAAAAAGACATTCATTTGTGGCTGCATTTGCTGGTCAAAGAAGATGCCCATCTGCTGTACGGTTTTGCCACCCGGGATGAACGGGAAATTTTCCGTCTTTTAATAAGTGTTTCCGGCGTGGGACCCAATACAGCCCGGATGATCCTTTCTGCCATGAGCAACCAGGAGATCCGGGACGCCCTGATCACTTCTGATGTGGTAAGAATAAAAAGCATCAAAGGCATTGGTACCAAAACAGCAGAAAGGATGATCATTGAACTTAAAGACAAAATGATGAAAGTGGGCCTGGAGTCTTCTCCTTCCGGAGGCACCTCACATCCGGTATCCGAAACCGGAGCAGAAGCTGCTGCAGCCCTGCAACAGTTGGGATTTCAACGTTCTGCCGTTGAAAAAGTACTTTCCAGGCTGCAAAAAGAAAATCCGGCGTACAGCCTGGAGGAATTGATCAGACTTTCTCTTAAGATTCTATAATTTTTTAATAACTATATTTGCATCATTAACCATTAATCATTTTATCACAATGAATATTCCGGAAAACCTTAAGTACACTAAAGAACACGAGTGGGTAAAAATTGAAGGAGATCTGGCAATTGTAGGTATTACCGAACATGCTCAGTCTCAATTAGGCGACATAGTTTTTGTAGATATACAGACTATGGGGGAAACGTTGGACAAGGACAAAGTCTTTGGTGCCATAGAAGCGGTTAAAACTGTTGCCGATGCCTTTATGCCTGTATCCGGAACCATTGAGGAAGTCAACGATGTGCTGGAAGGAGAACCCCAGTTAGTCAATAAAGATCCTTACGGTGAAGGCTGGATGGTAAAAATCAAAATGACGAACCCCGGTGACGTGGATGATTTGCTAGACGCCGCTGCATACGGGAAGCAGATCGCATAAATGAAAACCAGCTTCGGAAGCGATAATCACTCCGGAGTGCATCCCATTGTGCTTAAGGCGCTGGAGGAAGCAAACGATGATTATCAGCTCTCTTACGGAGAAGACGAATATTCTGAAAGGGCCTGCTCCCTTTTCCAAAGTTTTTTTGGCAAGGAAGCCCGTGTATTTTTTGTCTTTAACGGGACAGGGGCAAATGTCCTTTGTCTTCAGGCATTGACTCAACCATATCATGCAGTGATATGTGCACGTACGGCACATATTTACCAGGATGAATGCGGTGCTCCTGAACGCTTTACTGGATGTAAACTTATACCGGTAGAAACCAAAGACGGGAAACTGACTCCGGATCTTGTGATTCCACACCTGCAAGGCTTTGGTTTTCAGCACCATTCGCAGCCTAAGGTCATTTCCATCTCACAAACCACAGAACTGGGAACTGTTTATACCCCGGAAGAAATTAAGGCCCTTGCAGATTTGGCGCACAATTACCAAATGTACCTGCATATGGACGGTTCCAGACTGGCCAACGCAGCTGCATTTCTTGATCTTCCCTTGGATAGTATATCTGTGGAAGCGGGCGTGGACGCACTTTCTTTTGGAGGTACAAAAAACGGAATGTTAATGGGAGAAGCGGTTGTGTTTTTTCATCCGGAACAGGCCCAAAACTTCTTGTACATAAGAAAACAATCCATGCAGTTATTTTCAAAGGGCCGCTACGTTGCAGCACAATACCTGGCATATCTTGAAAATGACCTGTGGCTTGACAATGCCCGCTCTGCTAATGCTATGGCACAGTACCTGGCCATTGAAACAAGAGACGTTCCCGGGGTCACCATTACTCAAAAGGTGCAGAGCAACGCGGTTTTTGCCATTATTCCCAAAAAGGCCCGTGAAAAATTGGCCGGGAAACACTTTTTTTACACTTGGGACGAGGCAACCGGGGAAGTCCGCTGGATGTGTTCATTCAACACCCGGAAATCTCACATAGACGCTTTTGTTAACGATTTGAAAAACACACTATTATGAATGATGAAATAAAAATAACCAGGCTGTTCGACCTGCTGGAACGCTTACAGGAAAATTACCCGAAAGAAGACATTCTGGCCGGAAAAGTGAATGGTTCCTGGAAAAAATACAGTTCAAAGGAGTATTCTGAAATATCTCACTATTATTCTTATGGATTTCTGGAATTGGGTCTGAAACCCGGGGATAAAGTCATAACGGTTATGAACAACCGTCCCGAATGGAATTTCACAGATATGGGGACCGCCCTTTCCGGTTTGGTACATGTTCCCGTATATACCACTTTGAGTGAAGACGATTACCTGTATATCATACCCCATTCAGACGCTAAAGTCATCATAATCGGGACAGCCTCTTTACATAAACATTTGGCTCCGGTCATTGCCAAACTGGACAATCCTCCCATGGTTTTTACCATAGATGAAGTGGAAAACGTCAGGAACCTGAACGAGATCCGTTTAGCGGGAGAAAAAAACAAAGAAAAATGGGAACCTGTAATCGAAAAAAACAAGAAGACCATTACACCGGACACTTTGCTTACCATCATTTATACATCGGGTACAACCGGAACACCCAAGGGTGTGATGCACGCACATAGTAGTATTGTTTTTAACTTCCTGGGACATGCCGCGCAGCAGGTAATGAACGCTTCTCACCGTTACCTGAGTTTTCTGCCTTTATGCCATATTTACGAAAGAACAATGAATTATGAATTCCAGTCTTTGGGGATCAGCATTTACTATGCAGAAAGCATGGGAACCATTGCCCGTGATTTGAAAGACATTCAGGCAGACGGATTTTGTGCCGTTCCCCGTGTTGTGGAAATGATGTACAAAAAACTGGAAGATGCCGGAAAAAGCCTTACGGGTATTAAACGCATCATTTACAGATGGGCGTGGAATTTCGGAAATACTTTCGATTACGAAAACCTTACTTTTTGGCGTGTAACCTTAAACAAATTGTTTGACAAACTGGTATACAGCAAATGGAGGGCCAATCTGGGTGGTCACGAAATGCTGATCGTTACAGGCGGATCTTCTATAAGAGCGTGTATTATTCGTCTTTTCTCCGCTGCAAAAATGTATATTTACGAAGGATATGGCATGACAGAAACTGCACCGGTGATTGCCGTAAACAATCCCAAAGGCAAAATACGGAAAATCGGAACGGTGGGAAAGGTCATGGAAGGTACTGAAGTTAAATTTGCTCCTGACGGTGAAATCCTTACCCGCGGACCTCATATAATGATGGGATATTATAAAAACCCACAAGCAACGAAAGAAGCCATAGACAGTGAAGGTTGGTTCCATACCGGTGATGTAGGAAAAATGGTTGATGGTCTTTTTCTCCGTATCACTGACCGTAAAAAAGAAATTTTCAAGCTTTCAAACGGGAAATACGTCGCCCCACAACTTGTTGAAAACAAACTAAATGAATCTCCTTATATTGAAAGCTCACTGGTCATTGGAAGCAACCAAAAAGTAGCTTCTGCCATTATTATTCCCAACGCTGTATTGATACAGGACTGGGCAGCACACCACCAAATGGTATTCCAGGATCTGGACAATCTATACAAAACAAAGGAGGTAAACGAATTGATACGCAAAGAGATTGAACGCATCAACAAAACCCTTGCCCCTCACGAACAGATTAAATTTTTACGCCTGGTGGATGATGAATGGAATACGGCCAACGGGCTGCTTTCACAAACCCTCAAATTACGCAGAGCGCAACTGAATAAGTATTACGAAAAAATCATAGCCGACATCTACAGTGATTCGAAAGGCAAATGAGCAGGACAAGACAGCACTCCGGGAAATCTGGAGTGCTGCTTTTAAAGATCCGCTTTCCTATGCGGACTTTGTCGTAGACCATTGCCTGAAACTGGGTACCGTACTTTATGATGAACGGGGCAGGTCTTTTCTTACCTGCTTTCCCTTATCCCTCCTAAAGAAAGGACAGATCCTTTTACAAGGTTTTTATATCTATGGATTAGCAACACATCCCTGCCGGCAGGGAAAAGGATTCGGGTCTCGTTTGCTGGCCAGGGCTGTCAGGGATAGCTCGTTCTGTCTTCTTTATCCTGCCACCTCTGAATTACAACGTTTTTATCACAAAAGAGGGTTCATAACGCCGGTGCGTATACCTGCTGCCTTATCCCGTCAACTGGCTGTGCCGGATTTTCAGGAAATCCAACCGGAACTTATTTACCACCAATACGTTGAAGACGCCAATCATCTGGACTTTGTCTTCCTTTGGTCATCGTCTATGTTTAAGTTTGCTCTGGATGAATGTTTATTCAGAAAAGGATTTGTCAGTATTCCCTGGTTCTGTTACCCTGAAGACGGGCAGACACACTGTAAACTTTTTTTAAGCCCGGATGACCCCGGGGCTTTTTCCTATACAAAAGCATGGGGAATGTTTAAGGAACGCGTACCGGGATTTGAACCGGAAAAAAGTATTTTCTACCTCCCTTTAGACTGATTGTCAGAAAGTTATTCTATAATAACCCAGCGGAAGCAACCCCGTCTGGTACGTTGTTTTCATGTCTTCCAGTTTCACATCGTATTGGTAAGAATACACATTTTTACGATTTGTAAAATTGCGGATTTCCACACCTATTTCATGTGTAATATTTCTTTGTTGAATTTTGGCCCAGGCTTTTAAATCTCCACGCATGTATAACGGGTGCTGCGGAACATAGGCCTCTTCATAAATATAAACCGTTGCCCCACTTGCCCTGGAAGCTTCCAGATCTACGGGAATATATCGTTGCCCTCCCGCCAGTGCAAATTTAATATCACCCCCAAAAGACCATATATTTTTTGCCGAGGGTTTTTTTGTAATCTCAAACTCTTTGCCTATCAACAAATTAGAAACAAAATTGCCATTATATCTGGTGTTTCTCAGGATGTTGTCAATACTTCTGAATTTACTTTCAAAGAGAGAGGCGGTAACCATATAATACCAACCTTCTGAAAGAAAACGCTCCAGGGTAAGTTCCAGTCCGTAATTATATCCGGTACCATCGCTTACGTAAACCCGTCCGTACTTATCAAATTGCATACCTCCCAGGTTGATTACGGAATAATAAGGTTCATAAAGATCTACCGGTATGTTATAGAGGTATTGATAATAGACTTCTGCTTTCAAGCGCGTTGCGGGTGCCAGGCGCCATTGGTAACCCAAAACCAGGTGATGGGCACGGGTCATGTCCAAATATTTATTAGGATATATCTTGCTGTCTACTGCCTGCGAAAATAGTTTGGTCATATAAATTTCCAGGCCCTGGTATTGACTGTGTAATCCGTATCCAAAAGTCAGTTCATGTTTGTCTTTAAATTTCCAGGAAACGCCTACCCTGGGATCTATATTCCAGGTTTGGTTAAGTACCAGGAATTGTGCATTTACTCCTGCATCCAACGTCAATTTTGCAGTAGCCCTGTAAGAAACTTCAGAGAATCCTTGTATTTGAAAAGTAGATCCGACCTCGTTTACATCTTTTGGGTAAGTTGTCTTAGAATAATCATTGGATATAAAATTATAGGCCAGACGTTTCCCTGTTATACCCGATCTCAGGGAGATGCGGCTCCCCAGTTTTGCATTGTGAACAGCCTGTATACTTTGAAATTCCCGCATCAACAAAGCATCCTGATTCCGTTCCTTTTGCAGCGACTCGGGATTCAATGAATCAATCTGTGCAGAGAAAGAAGAAAGGGAGCTGGATAATGAAATTTGTATTGACTGATTGTGTCCCAGTGTTTTATGATACTGAAGCCCCACCACACCCATTCCTGATTGTGTGGCAATATCATCGGCATAATTATAGAAATCAGACTCCCCGTTTACAATACTAACTTTCCCCAGTCCCCCGATTGCAAAGAGCGAAAAGGTACCGCTTTTGGGTGTGGGAATATTTACCTTCGCAGTGAAGTCCTGGTATCTGGGAACCGCTGATCCCGTTCCAAACTCAAAACCCAGATAAGCCAGTGCGTCCAGAAAAGAATACCTATATGATGCCAGGTATGAAGCTTTTAGTTTTCTAGAAATAGGTCCTTCAACTCCAAATTCCAGGCCATTGATTCCCAGTTGCCCGGTAAATTCATGGACATCGTAATTTCCTTCACGTAAATGAATGTCAAATACACCCGAGTAGGCATTGGTGTACTCGGCAGGAAAAGCACTTGTGTAAAAATCCGAGTTGGACAACGTGTTGACATTCAGCATGCTTATTGCTCCCCCGGTAGCTCCGCCATCTGCAAAATGGTTTGGGTTGTAAATATCTACTCCTTCCATGCGCCATAATAAACCAAAAGGAGAATTTCCCCTCACCACTATATCGTTACTGGAATCGTTTGGAGTGCCCACTCCGGCAAAATTTTGCGCCATTCTTGAAATATCGCTCATGGCACCCGCATACCTTTCCGCATCTGCAACAGAAAATGTTCTTCCGGAAACAGATGCCATTTCATTTACAGGACGTAATTTATCCCTTTCTGCGGTAATCACCAATTCCTCTACAGTCAGTACATCTTCCCTCATTTTTACATTCAGAACCAACTCCTTTCCTGAATTCAGGGCAATATTTTCCATGTATATGGTTTCCATTCCAATACTGGAAAAAAGAACTGTTATTCTTCCAACAGGAACGTTCCCGATGTTGTAATACCCGTCAATATCACTATATGTAGTTAAGTAACCGCTATTATTGACAACTACGGCAACTCCAACCAGGGATTGCCCGGAAACTTCGTCCACTACACGGCCTTTTACAGTCTGTACCATCTGCTGTTGAGCAAGGACCTGTAAAAACATCATTGAAAGCGTCAACCACAATAGGAATCTTTTCACAATAGACGGGTAAATTTTATGTATATAAATTTACAAAAGTAGTACTTTTTTTTAGTCGTTCGTTAACGATTTAAAGAAGAATAGTGCATTCTTAATTTAAATAAAACACGTTATTCTATTCATTAAATGCGTGTTATATCTTATTAGCGCCCCAGATACAGCAGTAATACAGAAATATCTGCCGGTGACACCCCCGGAATCCTTGACGCCTGACCTATTGTTTTAGGTTTTATCCTCTGTAGTTTTTGTCTGGACTCCATTGATAAAGAATTCATGGCACTGTAGTCGAATTTTTCCGGAATTGAAACCGCATCCAGTCTAAGAATTTTTTGGGCAAACGCAGTCTCTCTTTCTATATACCCTTTATACTTTATGGCAATTTCAACGGACTCATAAATTTCTTCAGAAGAGACGCCCGACCCATATAGTGTTCCACGTGGAACAAATGGCATAATGTTCCCCCATGAAATTTGTGGACGACTTAGCAAATCGGCAAATCTCTTTTTTGCAGACACAGTAGATGTTTTCGCCTTTTCTAAAATTTGATTTGCTCTTTCGGGGTCCAGTGAGTTTTCTTCAAGCCATTTAAAAAGCGCGTCTCTCTTAGAAATTTTTTGCTTTAAATGATCGTATCTTGACTTGTCCGCCAACCCTACTTCATATCCCAGTGGCGTTAATCTTTCATCTGCATTATCTTGCCGTAACAGAATACGGTGTTCCGCTCTTGATGTAAACATGCGGTAAGGTTCGTCTACGCCTTTTGTTATAAGATCATCTATTAGTACTCCTATATATGCTTGATCCCGTTTTAAAATAACAGGTTCCATCCCGTTAAGCTTTCTATGAGCATTTATACCGGCCATGATTCCCTGGGCTGCGGCTTCTTCATAGCCGGTTGTTCCGTTGATTTGTCCGGCAAAATACAAATTGGGTATGTTTTTTACTTCCAGAGAATGGAATAATTGCGTAGGAGGAAAGTAATCGTATTCAATTGCGTAAGCAGGTCTGTAAAAAACAGCGTTTTCAAACCCCTTAATCCTTCTAAATGCCTGATATTGAATGTCTATGGGAAGCGAAGAGGAAAACCCCTGTAAATAATATTCATGTGTATTCCAACCTTCAGGCTCCAGAAATAACGGATGTTGTTCCTTTTCTGCAAACGTTTTTAATTTGTCTTCTATACTTGGGCAATACCGGGGTCCTTTTCCTCCAATTCTGCCAGCAAACAGGGGCGAATCCTGAAACCCTTCTTTCAGTTTTTCATGTACAGCGGAATTCGTATATATTATGTAACAATTTTTCTGGGTTCCTGATTTTTGAATGGCAGAGGCTTCTTCCAGAAAAGTGAATTTTTTAGGTGTTTCATCTCCTGGTTGTAGGTCTAGTTTGGAAAAATCGACTGTCCTGCCGTCTATTCTTGGGGGTGTTCCTGTTTTCATTCGGTCTACTTCTATCCCCTTTTCTTTCAACTGCTTACTTAAACCAATGGCCGGTGGTTCTCCCATTCTTCCTGCAGGTGTTGATTTCCATCCTATAAAAATTTCACCGTTTAAAAATGTTCCGTTTGTAAGTATAACCGCACCTGCGTAAAACTCCTGTCCAAACTCTGTTTTTATTCCACTAACCCGCTCTTTATCAAAAAGCAATTCTACCACCTGGTCCTGCCATATGTATAATCCGGGTGTATTTTCCAACACACTCCTCCACTCTGCAGAAAATTGCATTCTGTCGCATTGCGCTCGTGGACTCCACATAGCCGGTCCTTTTGAGCGGTTAAGCATTCTGAATTGTATTGTGCTTCTGTCCGTAATCAATCCTATAGCACCACCCAAAGCGTCTATTTCCCTGATTATCTGTCCCTTTGCTATTCCACCCATAGCCGGATTACAGGACATGTGGGCCATTTTTGTCATATCCATCGTTATCAGGAGTGTTTTTGACCCGAGTTTTGCCGCAACGTATGCTGCTTCACATCCGGCATGTCCGGCTCCAACTACTATGATGTCATAATGAAATTTCATTGTTTTGGGTCCTTGCTAAAATTTGTAATGCCCGGTCTTCTGCCTTGCGCATTTTTTCTTTTTGTTCTTTTGTTATATCGTTTTCTCCTGCCAGATGTAATATTCCATGAATAATCACACGTAGTTTTTCATCCTCAAATGACTGTTTAAATTTTACGGCATTGCTCTTAACGGTTTCAACATCTATGAATATGTCACCTGAAATTTCTTTATTGTCCGGTTCCGAATAAGGGAAAGTTATCACATCTGTATAATAATCATGATTCAGGAATTTTTTGTTCATTTCGAGCAAATACTGCGAATCACAAAATATTATATTTATATCCGCCGGTATTCTTTCGTAATTGTTTAAAACTGCGGAAATCCACCTTTTTATGGCACGTCTGTTGCATAACTTAATTGCGGTATTGTGATTGTGAAAAAGTATCATATTTCTGTTTCGTACTGCGGCAAAAGTACGAAATTGTTTTTTAAAATATTTTGTTTACATTTGCAAGCCTTGATGGGCCATTAGCTCAGTTGGCTAGAGCGCTTGCATGGCATGCACGAGGTCGTCGGTTCGATTCCGACATGGTCCACAAAATTAACGATTAATTACAATGGAAACTAAGAAAAGTCCAAAGGCAAATCTTGAAAACAAGCGAGTTCTTTTTATTGAAATCGGTTTGATTTTTTCTCTTCTTGTTGTTCTGGCTGCTTTCGAGTATAAAACTTACGATAAAGACGTAAGTATGATTACTGCCGAGGTTCAGCAAATCATTGAGGAAGAGCAAATTCCTATTACTATGGAGACACCTCCCCCACCTCCTGAAATGCCAAAAGCACCTGTTCTGTCTGATGCTATAGAAATTGTTGATGACGATATTACCATTGAAGAAGATATTTTTATTGAAACTGAAGACGACGCCAGTTTTGCTGTAGAAATTCGTGACTATATTGAATATACAGAAGAAGAGGCTGTGGAAGAAGAAGAAATTCCATTGGCCATAGTAGAAGAAAAGCCTTCATTTATGGGCGGTGATGAAAACACTTTTACAAAATGGGTGTTTGAACGTATAGTTTATCCTGAAGTAGCCAAAGAAAATGGCGTCCAGGGTCGTGTAGTGCTGAGCTTTATTGTAGATGCTGACGGCTACGTTAAAAACGTTACTGTTTTGCGCGGTGTAGACCCCTCCATTGACAAAGAAGCCGTTCGTGTTGTTTCTTCCTCCCCTAAGTGGAAACCGGGAAGACAGCGTGATAAAGCGGTAAGGGTACGTTACAACTTCCCTCTGAATTTCCAGCTTCGGTAATTTTTATTTATTCACATACATAATAAAGCGCTCTTTTTTACGGGCGCTTTTTTTACTCTATTAAACATTGAGTACAATTAGAGATAAAGCCGTTTTCGTTGGTGTTCAGACACCGGATACAGATTCTTCCATTTTTAACGAATACCTGGATGAACTGGAATTTTTGGCCGATACTGCAGGCGTCCAGGCCGGCGGCAGGTTTGTGCAGCGTTTGGATAAACCACACCCAAATACATTCCTGGGAAGTGGAAAACTGGAAGAATTGGCTGCCTATATCAAAGCTGAAGAAATTTCTATTGCTATATTTGATGACGAGCTCTCCCCTTCTCAGCTTCGAAATCTGGAACGGATTCTTGACTGCAAGATACTGGACAGGACCAACCTGATTTTAGATATTTTTGCCCAACGTGCAAAAACGGCTTATGCAAAAACACAGGTTGAATTAGCCCAATACCAATATCTTTTACCCCGCCTTACCCGCATGTGGACACACCTTGAACGTCAAAGGGGCGGTATTGGCATGCGAGGCCCCGGTGAATCCCAGCTTGAAACTGACCGTCGTATTATCCTGGATAAAATTTCCGGACTTAAAGAAAAGCTTAAGAAAATTGATCGCCAGATGATCTCTCAGCGCGGCAACCGCGGATACCTGGTACGTATGGCTCTGGTGGGCTATACCAATGTAGGTAAAAGTACGCTTTTGAACTTGCTGGCAAAAACCGATGTTTTTGCAGAGAATAAACTATTTGCCACTTTGGATACCACTGTCAGAAAGGTAGTTGTAGAGAATATTCCTTTTCTTCTGAGTGATACCGTAGGCTTTATACGTAAACTTCCTACACAGTTGGTTGAATCTTTTAAAAGCACCCTGGATGAAGTACGTGAAAGCGATGTTTTAATTCATGTAGTTGACGTTTCTCATCCCAATTTTGAAGAGATGATGAACGTAGTCAATCAAACATTACAGGAGATCGGTTGCTCAAACAAGCCGGTATACCTTGTTTTCAATAAAATTGACGCATACCGTGATAGGGAAACGGAAACAGGTCCTGTAAGTCTTGACGACTTAAAAAGCACTTGGATTTCAAAGATTCACAAACCCTGTATTTTCATTTCCGCAAAAGAAAAAATCAATATTGAAAAACTTCGAAAAGACCTTTACGGGATAGCTGCTGAAGTTCAATCGGGACGTTATCCGTTTGGTACATTCCTTTGGTAACAGGCCTTTTTGCCTCTTTTATAACGTTGATTTCAAGTCTGTTAGAGGTTTATATGGCATGTTTTTTGCATGATTTTAATTAAAGACAATATTGTCTTTATTAAAGCTCTGTAGTCATGAAAACAAAGAAAAGCCCTAAAGCAGATCTTGAGAACAAAAAAGTTCTTTTTGTTGAGATCGGTTTGATCGTAGCTCTCGCTATTATTCTTGGCGCTTTTGAGTACAAGACTTACGAGAGAGATGTGAGTATGATTACTGCTGAAATACAGCAGGTCATTGAAGAAGAACAGATCCCCATTACCATGGAGACACCCCCTCCACCGCCGGAAGCACCAAAAACCCCTGTTCTCTCAGATGCCATTGAAATCGTGGATGATGACATAATCATTGAAGAAGACATTTTCATTGAGACCGAAGATGATGAATCTTTTGCTGTCGAGATTCGCGATTACATTGATTATGAAGAAGAAGAAGCCGTTGAAGAAGAAGAGATCCCGCTGGCTATCGTAGAAGAAAAACCATCTTTTATGGGTGGTGATGAGAACACTTTCACTAAATGGGTTCTGGAAAGGATCGTTTATCCGGAAGTGGCCAAGGAAAACGGTATACAGGGAAGGGTTGTTCTATCATTTATTGTAGATGCAGACGGTTATGTAAAGAATGTTACTGTTCTGCGTGGTATTGATCCGTCAATAGACAAAGAAGCCGTCCGTGTTGTTTCATCTTCCCCAAAATGGACACCGGGAAGACAACGTGACCGTAATGTAAAGGTCCGTTATAATTTTCCTCTGAATTTCCAGCTTAGATAAACGAATGCACTTCGGATGGCTCTTCCAGGAATCCGTTATGTCCGGAAGATTTTAAGATTTTGATTTTTGCATTGTTTAGGATTCCGGCTGTTTCCTCTGCCTTCTGCAGAGAAATGTAGTGGTCCTGCATACCAAAAATGCAATACAGTGGAATTGACATTGTTTGAAGAAACGTCACATAGGAGGGTCTGTTTTTCATTCCTTTCAAAGAGGCTTCTATTCCGTCCGAATCGTGTATTTGTGCCGTTGCAATGGTGTTTTCTATAACTGAAGCCAGCTTTATTCTGTTTTCCGGAGCATACATCAAGGGAATATCACGTTCCGCCACTTCATTCAGTTTGCCCCTTTTTATTAATTCCACGTCCCGGTCCCTTACCGCTTTCTTTTCTTCACTATCCGGGTAGGGTAACGAATGCATTAAAACCAGCTTTTTGGATAATCCGGGATATTTCATGCAAAAGGCCTGGGCAACGTATCCTCCCATAGAGTGGCCTGCCATAATCACTTCGTTAATCTTTTCTTTTTGTAAGTAGTTATAAACAACATCTGCCTGCTTTTCCATGTCATTTACCATAAAAGTGCCGCTCATCCCATGTCCTGGAAGGTCAACCGCAATAGTTCTGTAATCCGAATCCAGCAACTTTCTGAATGACTCCCATATTTCGTGTGTTTCCAAATAACCGTGAAGCAGCACCAGGGGCATTTTCTCCGTCTTTGTATCAGAAACAAGAACGGGTATTTGTTCAAGCATGTAAAACGCGTTCATATTGAATTTTTTATAATTTTGCAATCATCTATGCCGGTTCTAAACCATAGGCGTTTCTCCGGGATCCTTGCGGCAACAGTCATTGTGATCCTTGCTGGGTACGGATGTGGCAACAATCCCGCCAAATTCGTAGAGAATTCGTTTGTAGGCACATGGCAAATAGACACTTCCCGTATTAGTATTTCCGTATCTGTAGATGCCGGCGAGGCAGCCGATCTCCAGGTCTTTTTGCCTTTCATAACAGATAACTACCAAAAAATCCGCCTGTTGCTTAAAGAACCGGTAACTATCAGTGTTGCACAATCTTCAGTGGAAGATCCCTATACGGGTGTTTATTCACTTATTTTTTCTTCCGGGGATGTTTACACAAGCTCATACAAATTAGTCCGGAATATTCTATTTCTTAATCTTTCAGATAAATCCGGTCACCATTTCACCATACCCTGTCAGGCCGACGGTAATACCTTGCAGATCTTTTATTCCACTCCCTATATGAAAGCGCTCATCCGGGATTATATAGAAGAATTTTATCCTGCACAGGCCCAAACTTATCTTTCAATACTTTCCTCCATCACGGTCACTCTTGAAGGTCTGAGTGTTTACAATACAAGAACTCGCGGTTCAGGCGGGCAATATGTGCAACCGTAATCTTTTTGGGACATTCCATCTGACACGTTCCAATATTGGTACAGGAACCAAAACCTTGTTCATCCATTTTTAAGATCATGGCCTTCGCTCTTCGACATGCCTCGGCTTTTCCTTGTGGTAACAGTGAAAGGGCACTAATCCTGGATGCCACAAAAAGCATGGCGGAACCGTTTTTGCAGGACGCCACGCAAGCCCCGCATCCAATACAAGAAGAGGCATCCATGCTTTCCTCGGCTTTTTCCCTGGATATAAGTGTTGAATGCGCTTCGGGAGCACTGCCGGTATTCACGCTTACAAATCCCCCCGCCTGAAGGATTTTGTCAAAACCATGGCGGTTGACCACCAGATCCTTAATAACAGGAAACGCCCCGCTTCTAAAAGGTTCCACGGTAATCTCACTGCCATCCTTAAAACGCCTCATGTACAATTGGCACGTTGTAACACCATCGTCCGGACCGTGTGCCCTTCCATTGATATATAACCCGCAGGCTCCGCATATTCCCTCCCGGCAATCATGGTCAAATGCAATTGTGTCTCGCCTCTCCTTTACCAATTGATTGTTAAGTATATCCAACATTTCCAGAAATGAAGTATCACCATCTACGTGATCAAGGGTAAAACGTTCAAAATACCCTTTCACCCGGGGTCCGGCCTGACGCCATATCTTAAGTGTAAATTGCATTTTACTTATACTTACGTTCTGTTACATCTATATAACTGAAAATCAACGATTCTTTATGCAAGACCGGTTCTGCATCCAATCCTTTGTATTCCCAGGCAGCCACGTATTGAAACATTTTGTCGTTTCTAAGTGTTTCCCCGTCTTGAGTTTGGCTCTCAATCCGGAAATGCCCTCCGCAGGATTCTTCCCGGTGCAAAGCATCCTTTACCATCAAGCCGGCCAGCAACAGGTAATCCTCCATATGCAAGGCCTTTTCCAGCTCCTGATTGATTGTGTTTTCACTGCCCGGTATCCCTGCTTCCCTGAAAAAACGGTCCCTGATGCCTTCCAGCCCGGCAAATGTCAGGGAAAGTCCTTCTGCAGACCTTACTATCCCCGCATTTTCCCACATCAATTTGCCGAGTTTCCGGTGCAGATCGTCCACCGGTGTGCGTCCCCCTGTGTTCATCAGTTTATGGATCCTTTTTTTTACATTTTCCGAGGCTTGTACAAAATCCGGAAGTGAAGGTTCGCTCAGAGGTTCTCCGATTTTAGTTGCCAGGTAATCCGGCAGGGTATAAGGCAAAATAAAGAAACCGTCCGCCAATCCCTGCATAAGCGCAGATGCGCCCAGCCTGTTGGCGCCATGATCGCTGAAATTGGCTTCTCCTATGGCAAACAGTCCTTTTATTGTTGTCATTAAGTTGTAATCCACCCATAAACCGCCCATGGTGTAATGCATGGCCGGGAAAATCTGCATTGGTTCTCTGTAAGGATTTTCATTGGTAATCTTTTCATACATCTGGAAAAGATTTCCGTATTTCCGGTCAATGGACTCTTTCCCTTGCGCTTCAATGGCCTTTTCAAAATCAAGGTAAACGGCTTTTCCGGTTTTGTTTATTCCCAGGCCGGCATCGCAACGCTCTTTGGCCGCCCTGGAAGCTACGTCACGCGGAACCAGGTTCCCGTAAGCCGGATACCTGCGTTCCAGGTAATAATCCCTTTCATTTTCATGTACTTGTGAGGGCTTTATAGTACCGTTTTGCAATTGCAGGGCTGTGCTTTTTTCTTTGGGAACCCATATCCGCCCATCATTTCTAAGGGATTCACTCATCAATGTCAGTTTGGATTGATGTGTCCCGTGAACCGGGATGCATGTGGGATGAATCTGAACAAATCCCGGGTTGGCAAAAAAGGCCCCCTTTTTCCAGCATTGCACTACGGCCGAGGCATTTGAATTCATGCCGTTGGTGGAAAGAAAATATACGTTTGCATATCCCCCGGTGGCCAAAACCACGGCATGGGCAGGGTATCTTTCTATCCTGCCGGTAACCATGTCCCGCGTTATGATTCCTTTGGCCTGTCCGTCAACCACAACCAGGTCCATCATCTGGTGGCGGCAGTGTACCGTTACATTTCCCAGGGCAACCTGACGGTTCAGGGCTCCGTAGGCGGCAAGCAACAATTGCTGTCCTGTCTGTCCCCTGGCATAAAAGGTCCGGCTTACCTGCGATCCTCCGAACGAGCGGTTGTCCAGGTACCCCGCGTAATCTCGGGCAAAAGGCACACCCAGCGCCACACAATGATCGATAATGGCATTACTCACCTCGGCAAGCCGGTACACATTGGCTTCGCGCGAGCGAAAATCGCCTCCTTTCAAGGTGTCCAGAAACAGACGCTGTACTGAATCGTTGTCATTCCTGTAATTTTTAGCGGCATTGATGCCTCCCTGTGCAGACACGGAATGGGCCCTTCGCGGGGAATCTCCCATACAAAATACATTGACCCGGTATCCCTGTTCGCCTAGTGCGGCTGCAGCCGAAGCTCCCGCCAAACCGGTGCCTACCACAATGATATGCATCCGGTTTCTGTTGGCCGGGGAAACTGTTTTCAGACTTTCCTTGTGGAGTGTCCATTTTTGATCCAGCGGACCTTCAGGGATTTTTGCATTCAGTATTCCGGCCATTGTATTTTCCTGGTTTATTTGGCAAAAATACAAAACAATGATGAGATGCAATTTTTTCATAACTTAGACGCATGAAACGTATATTTTACTTCGGAATTACGGTGCTTGCCGTGATCTGTGTTTCCTGTAGTAATACACAGGAAACGGCACCCTTGAGAACAGGGGCTGAAAATACCGGGGCATACCTGTCCCTGATCCAGGGGAAAAAGGTAGGCTTGCTGACAAATCATACCGCCCTTATTGATTCTACACACCTTGTAGACAGTCTGACAAATCTGGGGGTGGATTTGAAAATGATATTTGCTCCGGAACACGGTTTCCGGGGCGATGAAGATGCCGGTTCCCGCATTGATCATCAGATTGATCCTAAAACCGGGATACCCATTGTTTCTGTTTACGGAGCGGGATTCATTCCTGCGGACAGCCTTATGCAACAACTTGATATCGCTATTTTTGACATCCAGGACGTAGGTCTGCGGTTTTATACATACCTCTCTTCCATGTATTATTTCATGGAAGCCTGTGCCCGGAACAACGTGCCCCTCCTGGTTCTGGACAGGCCCAATCCCAACGGGCATATTGTATCCGGTCCTGTTTTGGATATGCAATACCGTTCTTTTGTGGGAGTGATTCCTGTTCCGGTGGTTCACGGCATGACTTTGGGAGAACTTGCCTATATGATCAACGGAGAATTTTGGCTAAAAGACAGCCTGCAAACACAGCTTACTGTTATTCCATGCCTGAATTACACACATCAATCCATTTATGAATTACCGGTGAAACCTTCACCTAATTTACCCAATAACCGCTCAATATACCTTTATCCGTCCATATGTCCTTTCGAAGGCACCCGTGTAAGTCTGGGGCGGGGAACCGGGTTTCCCTTCCAGGTATATGGACATCCCCAAATGACCGGGTATGACTTTTCTTTTACTCCGGAGTCTGTTCCCGGAGCCCGTAATCCCAGGCAAAAAGGGAATCTTTGCTACGGTGTAGACCTGCGTGTTTCTCCATCGGATGACATTGTCAGGGCTAACGGATTCAACCTGGAGTATGTTGTTGATGCTTACCGTAACCTGAATGAGCATGCGGGAATGGGTGATGCATTTTTCACTAATTACTTTGATACGCTCGTAGGGGTGGATTACGTACGGGAAATGATCATTCAGGGTAAGGATGCCGCCCGGATAGCTGAATACTGGCAGGAAGATCTGGAAGCATTTAAAATAAAACGCAAGAATTATTTAATATATCCCGAATAATATGAAACGTCTGGTTTATTTATCATTAATCATTTTCTTCCTTGCTCCGGGGAGTATGATAGCCCAGACACGCAAGGAAGAAAAAGCAGCCCGTAAAGCGGCTCAGGAACAACAAGTTTGTGATCTTGTGGAAAGCGGTTCGTTTGCAATCTCTATTGATCGGGCCAATCCGGTACGGGGAATGTCCCGGACTTTATCACCGGATTATGAAATGAAATTTGAAAACAACCGGGTAACTACCTACCTGCCGTATTTCGGAAGAGCCCATACCGCACCCATGGATCCTACAAAACTGGCTATTGAACTTTCGGATCAGGAGGTAGTTATCAAAAAGGAAAAAGACCCCAAAAAGGGGTATTCGCTTACTTTTTCTGCAACAACCCAAACGAATGAGAACATCACCTTTTACCTGAAGATCACATACAGCGGTATGGTGTCTCTTTCTATAAACAGCAGTACCCGGGAACCGATTTCCTACCTGGGCAATCTGAAAATATAATTACCTACTTATGAACACCTTATTTGTTTTTATCATGACCACCCTGGTCCACCTGATTCCCGCACCGGTTAGCCTGGAGAGGGGGGATGGTTTCTTTACACTGAATGACCAAACGCAATTTTACCTTACCAAAGAAGCTTCCATAGCCGGGGGTGCAGCCGGCTATTTTGCAGAAATCGTACAGCCTTCCATGGGTATAGATCCTGCATTTTCAAAAAAACGGCCCAGTGAAAATGCCATACTCTTTGCTCTTGACAAATCCTTACCGGCAGAAGGATATACCCTTTCCGTTACTGACCGGTTTATTGAAATAGGGGCCGCAGATGATGCCGGTTTTTTCTATGCCATTCAAACATTGCTGCAATTATTGCCCCCGTATGTTTATCAACCGGTCTACAAACCGGACCAGTATACACCATCGCAGACAGCTGCTATCCCCTGTATCCTTATAAAAGATTATCCCGCTTACCAACACAGGGGTATGATGCTGGATGTAAGCCGCCAGTTTTACACCGTCGAATACATCAAGCGTTTCATAGACCGGATGGCCGTTCATAAACTGAACCGGTTTCACTGGCACCTTGCAGACGATACCGGATGGCGAATAGAGATCAAAAAGTATCCGCTCCTTACCAAAAAAGGTGCCTGGAGAGGACCCGGAGAAGTCCTGCCCACAACATACGGTCATGCCGGTCAAAAATACGGCGGGTATTACACCCAGGAAGACATCCGCGAAATAGTGGCCTATGCAGCAGCACGCCATGTAGAGATCATTCCGGAAATTGATCTTCCCGGACACTCCAAAGCCGCTATCGCCAGTTACCCGGATATCCTTTGCGATCTTACAGGAGATGTGGAACTGAGTATTCAGGGAGTCAGCAATAACGTATGGTGTGCTTCCTACGAAAAAAATTATGAAATGCTTGAAGATATTGTCCGGGAAATGGTTCAATTGTTTCCTTCCCAATATTTTCATGTTGGCGGGGACGAAGTCGTTACCAGTCAATGGGCCAGTTGTACCCGTTGCAAAGCTTTCATGCATGAACACAATATGGAAGATCCCATAGAAATGCAATCTTATTTTGTGCAGCGTATGCAGCAGATCCTCAACAAATTCGGAAAAACACTGGTGGGATGGAATGAAATTATGGAAGGAGGGGAGCTGGACCGGGAAAAAACGGTAGTTCATGCCTGGCAAAATGCAGATAAAATTAAAGAAGCTGCTGCCGCCGGGTACCGTGTTATTGCGCAACCTGCACAGTATTGCTACCTGGACATGAAACATACGCCACAGGAACGGGGTATGACATGGGCGGCAATCTTTGATGTAGACAAAGTCTATTCCTTTGATCCTATTGAAACTGCCGGCCTGGATCAGACAGAAGCTTCCAGGGTTCTGGGGGTTCAGGGAGGATTGTGGTCGGAATTGATGAATATGCCTCCCAATATTGCCGAATATCAGGTATACCCGCGCTTATGCGCTCTTGCCGAGGTGGCATGGAGCCCCCGTGAAAATAAAAACTGGGAAGATTTCAATACCCGGCTCGCTCAGACGCATTTTGACCGGCTTTACTTCATGGGTATTCGTTTTAGGATCGCGCCTCCGCAGGCTGATTACGTAAACGGCTATATATGTGTATCGCACCAGTACCCATGGATGGTTATACGCTATACGTGTGACGGATCCCTGCCCGGTCCAAGGTCCTGCTTATATACCGGACCTCTGAAAACCAACAATCCGGAACCGTATCGTTATGCGGCCTTTTTCAGGGATGACATACGCAGTGCGATCTCTTTTGCAAACCTGCCTTACGACCGCTATCAGAAGCCGGTAACCCGCGTTACGGGGAATGTGGAAACACATCCGCGTACCCCTTTGTCCGTTTTGGGAGACAACAATCCGTCTTCTTATGTAAGCTGTTTTGGCCCTTTGATAGAAGACCAGTATTTGCTGTTTACATTTGAAAAGCCCGTTACAACCCCTGGTATTATTGTCCAAACCGGATTGCCCGGGGTAGATATTGACATCGTTGATTATGCCCATGTGGAATATTCCTCTGACGGAGTTGAGTTTATAAAAGCAGACTGTCTTTGGGAAAACGGAGGATGCCGTTTTGTTCCCAAAGAGCCTGTTAAGGCGGTAAAAATCTTGTTTGACAACAGGAACCAGCCCCTTACTTACTATTTGCAAGATCTTCGCATAGAAAATTAAGCCTATGGATATACTGCGTTTTTACCTGAACGGAAATCTTCGGGAAATTGATTTTACCGCCAAAGGCAGTCCGTCTCTTTCCTGTTCTGTCTTGCATTACCTGCGCACGTATGAAAAACTTACCGGAACAAAGGAGGTATGCGGCAGGGGAGACTGCGGGGCCTGCACCGTTATTCTGGCTTGCAAAGACGCTGTTACCGGCCGGGAAAAACGGATTTCCCTGGATTCCTGTCTTATGCGCCTTCCCCAGTTACACGGGAAGCATCTTCTTACTATAGAAGCGCCGGAAAAATACCTGGATACACACGCAGTAAAAGAAGCTTTTTTGAGAGAAAGGGCCAGCCAGTGCGGCTTTTGTTCTCCCGGCATGGTTCTTTCCACATACATTCACGTTAAAAATCAACTTCCTTTCAACCGGGAAGATATTCAGCGTTCTTTGTCTGGAAACTTATGCAGATGCACAGGTTATCAGGCAATTATGGACGCTGCACTATCTCTTGAAAACAGTCCGGAACCTCCTGGAAAACATGAACTTCCCTTGTCTTTCCCGGAACCTGAAAGCAAAATGATGCTTTTTAAACAGGATACCGGGGTTTATGTTATTCCTTCTACCTTACAGGAATTCTACCGGGCACGCAAGACCTGGCCAAAGGCCCGGATTGCCGCCGGTTTTACCGGTTCCTGTATGGATTATAAGGGTTCTTTCATAGATATCTCCCGGATCCCCGAATTGACACAGGTTAAAGTAACGGATTCTCATATTACACTGGGTGCGGCCTGCAATTTTGAAACCATGAAAAAGGAAATGGGATCTTTTTTTCCGTACATGATGCCTTACCTGGATGAGTTTGCTTCGTTACAGGTTCGCAACCAGGCAACCCTGGGAGGAAATATTGCCGACGGATCTCCGGTGGGAGATACCATGCCTTTGTGTTTGGCACATGATGCCGTCTGCCTGGCTGTTGGTCCCCGCGGAACCCGTCGCATTGAAGCCCGTCGTTTTACAACAGGATACCGTCAGGTTGCTCTTAAACCCGGCGAATTGCTCCTGGCTGTGGAGTTTCCCCGTCCTGAAGAAGACACTTTTTACTTTGCCCACAAACAAGCCCGGCGCAAAAACATGGACATCAGCTCGGTTGCGTTTGCCGCACGTGTTGATGTTCTCGGCAAAACCTGCCGGGATATCCGGCTTGCATTCGGAGGTATGGCAGCCGTCCCTGCACGGGCTATTAATGCCGAAAGGTTTTTAAAAGGAAAGGTATTTTCCCTCAGCAATTGCAAAAAAGCCTCGGCATTACTGGAAAAAGATTTTACCCCTTTATCCGATGTAAGGGGAAGCGCATCATACCGCATGGATGTCGCTAAAAATATGCTTTTGTTGCTTTATGAATCATACCAAGGAAACCATGACTGAACCGGATTTTATTCAATACAGGGAAGCGGCCCATCTTTCGGGTGAAACCCGGTATCTTCCGGATATGGAACTTTACCGGGGATCTCTTACCGGATATGCTGTATCCTCTCCCCACGCCAAAGCCCGCCTGGAATACCTGGATGTATCTCTTGCCCGCGCTTCTGCAGGTGTGGCTGCTGTTCTTACAGCCCGGGATATACCGGGCCCCAATACCATGGCTCCTGTAATTGATGACGAGCCATGTCTTTTGCCGGAAGGAGGAACTTGCGGTTATATGGGACAGGTAGTCTGCATTATAGCAGCAGATACATTGGAAAATGCAAAAAAAGCCGCTTCACTTATTGAGTGGTCATGGGAAGTCCTGGCTCCTGTGGTGACGGTAGAGGATGCAATGAAAAATAAAGATTTTCTTTTCAATCCTTTGCGGCTTAAACGGGGAGATCCGGCACGTGAAATGGAAAATGCCCCTTTTAGAAAAAAGGGATCGCTGGAGGCCGGGGGACAAGAACATTATTACTTTGAAACCCAGGCTGCTTATGCTGTTCCTTTGCACCAGGGTGGTCTGCTTATTCGCTCATCTACACAAAATCCTACTGACAACCAGCGGTTTGCAGCCTCATTACTGGGCCTGAAGGCTTCTGACATTGAAGTTCAGACAGGATGTTTGGGTGGCGGTTTTGGGGGAAAGCAGGCACAAGCTAACTGGACGGTTGCCTGGTCGTCACTTTTGGCCTGGAAAACAAAAAGACCCGTTCTTTTTATCCTGGAAAGGGACCAGGATTTCCGTCTGACAGGAAAGCGTCATCCTTTTAAAGCCGGCTGGGAAGTGGGTTTTGACCATCAGGGAGGTATTCGGGCCCTGAAAATATCCATGGCTTACGATTGCGGCTGGTGCAATGATATATCCATAGCAGTATTGCATCATTGTCTTTTCCATCTGGACGGGGCTTATTACATCCCTCATATAGAAAGCGTACTTTACGGTTGCAGGACAAATAAACCCAGCAATACAGCTTTTAGAGGGTTTGGGGTTCCCCAGGCTATTTCCGTGATTGAATCCGTTATTACCCAGATTGCACAAGCACTGGGTAAAGATCCGGCAAATGTACGTTGGAAAAATTACTACGGAATTCGGAAAAATAACCGCACTCCATGCAATATGCTGGTCGAACATAACATTTTACGGTCTGCGCACCGTCAGATTGTAAACAAAAGTGATTATTTTGGACTGCGAAAAAAGATCAACGCTTTCAACAAAAAACACAGTTTCGTTAAACAGGGACTTGCCATGGTTCCCGGTAAATTCGGCATATCATTTAATGAATCATTTTTCAACCAGGCCGGCGCGCTAATTAATATTTATCGCGACGGTTCAGTCCTTATCCATCACCCCGGAACGGAAATGGGGCAAGGATTGCATGATAAAATGAGAACCGTTGTTCACCGTGAACTGGGCGTTTCTACAGAATCTATAAGGGTGGCCGATACTTCAACTTCCGTCATCCCTAATACAACTTCCACGGCAGCCTCCACGGGTACCGATTTTTCCGGAGCCGCCTTGAAAGATGCCTGTGATAAATTAAAAAAACGTCTCAATCCCATAGCTTTGAAAATGATGGGTTTGGAAAAAGGGAAAGTAGTATGGGAAAACAATACGGTATCCTGCAAAGAAGCCAAAACCAGTGTTCTTTTTAAAGAACTGGTATTCCATTCCTACATGACACTGGAATCTTTAAGCGAAAAAGGTTTCTATAAAAGAGAAAACATAGGATTTAACCTGGAAACCATGACCGGTCGTCCTTACTGGTATTATGTAATGGGAAATTCCGTGGCACATGTGGAATTGAATTTGCTCACCGGTCAGTTTCGCATTCTGGATATGTGGATATTGCATGATTGCGGAGAACCTGTAGATAAAGGAATAGATATGGGGCAGATACACGGGGCTTTTATGCAGGGCCTTGGCTGGTGTACCCTGGAAAAACTGGTAACAGGAAAAGACGGAAAACTGGAAACAGATTCTCTGGATAATTACAAAATACCCGGTATATATGAGTTGCCTGAAAATTTCCATATTGAATTGTTCCAAGGAAATCCGGAACCTCTTAATATTCATAATACCAGGGCAATAGGGGAGCCTCCTTTAATATATGCGCTATCGGTATGGTTAGCCCTTCAGGATGCAGCGGGAAGAACGCTTCCCATACCGGCTACCCGGGAAGAATTAATAACACCTTTATACCATGAAAAATAATATAAGGATCATTGTTTTTTGGGCAGTATGCTGGGGTCTCTCAGAAGCGACCATAGGATATGTGCTTCATTTTGTGGAAAATTCCGCCGGTATATTGTTGTATCCTTTTGGTGCTTTTTGCCTGATCAAAGCTTTTTCAAAAAGCGGTAACAATATATTTGTTCCTGTAATGGTGACCATCCTGGCGGCTGTTCTTAAATTGAGCAATCTTGCTTTTACTCCCGTTTTATTCCATTACAGGGTCTATTTTCCCGTTCTGGCCATTTTATCTGAAGGATTTGTTACATCTGCTCTTCTGTTCATAACTGCACAATATCCTGTGGAAAACCTGTTGAAGAAACTGAGGATAAAAAAAGACATTTTTTGAAAACTTTTCCAATTGTGAATAACCTTTGTTTTATCCATTTTTACCAACACTTTTATGAACATCCTTTTTTAGTTCGAAATTTTAAAACAGCTTTATATACAGGAGTTTTTAATATTTATTAACATATCAACAAACTATTAAAAGAAACAAAACCTTTTAAAAAGAAATATATTTATTATTGTTTTCATGACTGATTTCGACCCACACAAAAACAGAGAACCTTCGGAAAGGGATTTTGAAGAACAGATAAGACCAAAAGAATTCGCACAATTCTCCGGACAGGAAAAAATTACCGACAATCTAAAGGTATTTGTAAAAGCGGCACTTATGAGGGGTGAATCCCTGGATCATGTTCTTTTGCACGGACCTCCCGGTTTGGGTAAAACCACGCTGGCACATATTGTTGCAAAAGAACTTGGAGTGGGACTCAGAATTACATCCGGCCCAGTTTTGGACAAACCGGGAGATCTGGCAGGTTTGCTCACGGGTCTGGAAGAAGGGGATGTTCTGTTTATAGATGAAATACACAGGCTTTCACCCGTGGTTGAAGAATATCTGTATTCGGCTATGGAAGACTTTACCATAGACATCATGCTGGATAAGGGTCCGGGTGCCCGTTCGGTACAGATATCCCTGCAACCTTTCACACTGGTTGGAGCTACAACAAGAAGCGGACTGCTTACCGCACCGTTAAGAGCCCGGTTTGGCATACAATGTCACCTGGAATATTACGATGCTCCTGTTTTATTGCAGATTGTATTGCGTTCGGCTTCCATATTGAATGTTGATATTGATCAGAAAGCAGCTCATGAAATTGCTTCCAGGAGCAGGGGAACCCCCCGTATAGCAAACGCATTGCTCAGAAGGGTACGGGATTTTGCACAGGTAAAAGGATCAGGGATGATAGACAATGAAATCACACAATATGCCCTGGATGCCTTAAACATTGATAAAAGAGGACTGGACCAAATGGATAACAAGATTTTATCTACAATTATCCACAAATTCAAAGGAGGTCCTGTTGGAATAGGTACTATTGCCACAGCCGTCAGTGAAGAGATAGGCACTTTGGAAGAAGTTTATGAACCATTTCTTATAAAAGAGGGATTGTTGCAAAGAACGCCCCGTGGCAGGGAAGCTACCCGGCTGGCTTATGAACACCTGGGTATATTCAGGGAAGAACCGGAAAAACTCTTTTGACAAAACGATTGTTATGAAAAAATATTGGATAATTGCACTTAGTACTTTAATTTTTAGTCTTTTAACCCAAAATTCACAGGCTTGTACTTCAGCCGTCATCACGGGAAAAGTCACTGCCAACGGAAGACCGCTTTTATGGAAACACCGTGATACCGGGCAGGAACAAAACCGTATTGAATTTTTCAATGCCGGAAAATACTCTTTTTTAGCCCTGGTAGATGCTACCGACACTGCAGGCACAGCCTGGACCGGAACCAACAGTGCGGGGTTTTCCATAATGAATACGGCTTCATACAATCTAAAAGATGATCAGATAAAGGAAATGGATCAGGAAGGAAAAGTAATGTACAGGGCATTGGAAATTTGTGCAGATCTGGAAGATTTTGAAACGTTTCTGGATACACTTTCAAGACCCATGCGCGTGGAAGCCAATTTTGGTGTCATTGATGCATGCGGCGGAGCCGCCTATTATGAAGTAAACAACCACTCATGGGTTAAACTGGACGCCAACGATCCGGCCATCGCACCACACGGTTATCTTGTATATACTAATTTTTCCTATACCGGCAGGATTAACGAAGGAATGGGCTATATGAGGTATGCAACAGCTTCTGCTCTTTTTTTGAAAAAAGCAGCCTCGGCAGATTTTACGCCTCAATGGATCTTTAAAAACGTTTCAAGATCGTTTTACCATGCATTTTTGGGAATAGATCTGTGCAATCCTGATTTTTCACCGGAAAAAGCTTCCGGATGGTTTCTGGATCAGGATTTTATTCCACGCAGATCCAGTACCTGTTCCATAGTTGTAGAAGGAGTAAAACAGGGAGAGGATCCCGTGAAAACCGTCATGTGGACCGTCATGGGCTATCCGCCCGCCGGTGTATGCATACCTCTATGGGTGAATATGGGAAAAGATCAGCCGTATTTACTCCTGGGACAGGGAGAAAACAACAGATCACCTTTATGTGAGAAAGCCGTGAAACTGAAACACGAAACCTTTCCTGTAAAAAGAGGAAACGGCAGCAAATACATGTATTTTTCCCGGATATACAACAGCAAGGGAACCGGTTACATGCAGCAACTGGCAGTGTTGGAAGAAGAGTTGTTTGAGATTTACCGGAATTGTATGGAAACAGTGGACAAAAAAAGGATAAAAGACATGTACGGGCAAATTGCTCCCATGATAGAACGCGTATATGACAGGCTTTGATGTTAGGGATATACGTAAATTTATAGAAGATTCAGGTTTTCAAAATACTCCGGGAGTGCTTTCTTTACAGGGACTTTCCGGATCTTCCGTATATTTTCCCATAGCCGGGATATATAAAGAGTCACTTGGCAGGGTTCATGTTGTAATCAGGGAGGACTCCTCCCAGGCTTCTTATGCTGCGGGTGATCTATCCGTATTGACAGAAGATGACAATGTATTTTTGTTTCCCGCATCTTACAGAGGAACCGGCAAAACAGCAAGACCGGATGAATCATTCAGGGTCCAGCGGACCACGGCGCTAAGGGCCTTATCCCGCTTTTTCAGCCAGAATAAGGACATCATACTTGTGACCTATCCAAAAGCATTACTGGAAGGTATTCCGGGAAAAGAAGCCCTGGAAAAAGACGCCCTAACTATTTATAAAGGACTTAACCTGTCTCACGAATTCATAAAGGAATATCTTTTCCGGGCCGGTTTTGAAAAATCGGATTTTGTTATTGAACCGGGGCAATTTGCCGTGAGAGGAAGTATTATTGATGTGTTTTCCTATTCCGAAAACCGTCCTTACCGGATTAATTTTTTTGGAGATGAGATAGAAAACATACGGATTTTTGATCAAAACACACAATTGTCCATAGAAGAAAGGACCACTGTTACAGTGACACAACGTTTGCAAGGAGAACAACTGTTACTTGACACAATTGCAGAACAGGCTGTCGTTTGGTCTTTTCAGGAAGATTTTAAAGACATTCCGTCCACTGTTCCGGTAATGGCTTATTACAACCTGGTGAGGGAAAACGCCGCAATTCAGTATGAAACATCACCCCAGCCTGTGTTCAATAAAAATTTCGGTCTTCTTGTAAGTGATATCCGTAAAAGAAAAGCGGAAGGGTACCGGGTTTGCATATTGAGCGAGAACAAAGCACAAATAAGAAGGCTTGAAGATATTTTTGAAAGCCTGGGTTGTCCCGAGCCGTTTGTAGAATATAAAAAAGTTTCTTTACACGAAGGTTTTACAGATCACAGCAATAAAATCTGTTATTACACAGATCATCAACTTTTCCAAAGAATTCACAGGGTTTACCTGAAAGGTTCGGTTCAGAAAAGCGAACAGATCACCCTGAACGATCTTACCGGATTTAAAATTGGAGATTATGTAGTACACATTGACCACGGCGTGGGTGTATTCGGAGGCCTGGTGAGAACCAACCTGAACGGAAAAATGCAGGAAGCTGTAAAAATCATTTACAGGGACAATGATGTGTTATATGTTAACATCCACGGCTTGCACAAAATTGCCCGGTACAAAAGTAAAGAAAGCGAAGCCCCCAGGATCCACAAACTGGGATCCGGAGCCTGGAACAGAATCAAACAACAGACCAAGAAAAAAGTACAGGATATAGCCCGGGATCTTATCAAATTGTATTCGGAAAGAATTTCGGCCAAGGGTTATGCATTTTCTGCGGACACCTACCTGCAGCAACAGTTGGAAGCCTCGTTTCTTTTTGAAGATACGCCTGACCAGCTGCTGGCTACACAACAGGTAAAAAGCGATATGGAAAAACCGTATCCCATGGACCGGCTCGTATGCGGTGACGTAGGTTTTGGTAAAACAGAAGTTTCCATACGGGCTGCCTTTAAAGCCGTTACCGACGGAAAACAGGTGGCTTTCCTTGTTCCCACAACCATATTGGCCCTCCAGCATTACCATACAATAACCGAACGGCTGGAAGATTTTCCCGTGAAGACAGAATTTATTTCCCGCCTTAAAACGCCTTTCCAGACAAGGGAAATTTTAAATCAGCTTCAGGAAGGAACCATAGATATTATCATTGGCACACACCGGTTGCTGAATAAAGACGTTTTGTTTAAAGACCTGGGCTTGCTGGTGGTAGATGAAGAACAAAAATTCGGGGTTGCTGCCAAAGAAAAATTAAAACTGCTTAAAATTAACGTCGACACCCTTACCATGACGGCGACCCCCATTCCCAGGACATTGCAGTTTTCCCTTATGGGAGCAAGAGATCTCTCCATCATCCAGACACCCCCGTCCAACCGGCTTCCCATCCACACGGAAGTCCAAACTTTTGATCACCAGGTAATCAAAGAAGCCATAGACAGGGAACTGGACCGGGGCGGCCAGATTTTCTTTGTCCATAACCGCATCATGGATATAGAAACCGTTGCCGAAATTTTGAGAAAAATACGCCCCGGCATCCGTATTGCCATAGGGCACGGACAAATGCCTCCCAAAACCATGGAGAAAGTCCTCCTGGATTTTATATGTGGGGATTATGATTTGTTATTATCCACATCCATAATTGAAAACGGAATTGATATTCCCAATGCCAACACCATACTAATCAACCGGGCACACCTGTTCGGACTGAGCGACCTGCACCAGATGAGAGGCAGGGTGGGCCGCTCCAACCGGAAAGCATATTGTTACCTACTGATACCGCAAAACGCCGGTCTGACCGAAGATGCCAACAGGCGGCTCAAAGCCCTGGAAGCATTTACGGAACTGGGAAGCGGCTTTAACATAGCCATGCAGGATTTGGACATTCGCGGCGCAGGCAACCTTTTGGGCGGGGAACAAAGCGGATTTATTGCCGAGATGGGGTTTGAGACGTACCAGAGAATCCTGGAAGAAGCCTTTGCCGAGCTGAATCTGTCCTGCGAACAACCGGAAAAAGCGGTCAAAAGACCTGCTTTTGTGTCTTCTTTTGCTGCAGATTGCACCATAGAGACAGATCTGGACGTTATGATCCCCGATGAATATATAGGGCAGGTTTCAGAGAAAATCCGCCTTTACAAGGAACTGGACAACATAAAAGAAGAAGAGCGTCTGCAACGTTTTTTTGCATCCCTGGAAGACAGGTTCGGCCCCATTCCGGAACCGTTCCGGCAATTGGGATACGTGGTGCGGTTAAGGCAACTGGCCGTACAGGCGGGTTTTGAACGAATAGTACTGAAAAACGGCATAATGCTTGCATATTTTATTTCAGATCCGCATTCAGACTATTACAAAACGGAACTTTTTGCAAACATCCTGAATTACATATCGGCGCACCCCAGAGATTTCCAGGTAAAAGAGCAAAAAAACAAACTGTTTGTTAAAGTGCCTCATGTTAAGAGTGTTGAAGCGGCATATAATTTTTTAAAAATTTTTGCAAAACCCTGAAAAAGTGCGACATTTGCAAGCTATGCATAGAACAGGATTCCGGCTATTGATCCTCGGTTTGTTTTTAATGCTTACAGGAAACATAAAATCCGCAGCACAAACGATGGACGCTCTTGGCACATTTACCCCTTATTCCATGTTCGGGGTGGGAGAACTAACCCGCCCGGGAACCTCTTTGAACAGAGGGATGGGAGGGATCGGTTCCGGATTGCGCGACAACCGTTACATCAATTACATGAATCCCGCTTCAGCCTCGGCAAGGGATTCACTGTCCTTCATGCTCGACTTCGGTTTAATGCAGAGCAATTACATAAACACGGACGGATCCCGTACTTCTGCATACAATGCATTCAACATGCATCACATCATCATGTCTTTTCCCATTTGGAAAAGTTCTGCCATGCAACTGGGTATCATACCCTACAGCAACGTAGGATACCGTTTTGTGGAAGATGAAAGCCGCGAAAACATATTGGCTACCGTTGGAGCATTCCGTTACTATCATTACGGGCAGGGGAGTATCAACCAGGCTTTTGCCGCGTATTCCGCAACTTTTTTCCGTCACCTTTCAATAGGAGTGCAGGGAATGTATTATTTTGGCAACATTGAAAAAAACGCGCAGGCCGTTTCCCTGACAGCACCGGAATCCTACGGATCGCTTAAAACAGGATACGACATCGTGGTGGGATCTTTCGGAGCACAGTTTGGTTTGCAGGCTTTCGGAAACTTTGACCCGAACACTTCTTTTACCGTAGGGGCAACGTTTCAGCCGGCCACTACCCTTAAAGGAGATGTTACCCGGTTTGCCAAAGTTGAAAAAAGTTCCGTTATCGACACAGTGTATTCCGTTGTAAATGAGGAAACAAGAATGTCTGTGCCTATGGAATGGTCTGTTGGTTTTTCAATAAGAAAACGCGACAAATGGATGTTCGGGGTTGATTATTCACAGTCAGACTGGAGCAAATCCAACTTTTCTCCCACACCGGGAGTGAACTTTGAACCGGCCATGAGCCGTACACTGAAAGCCGGCCTGGAATTTACGCCGGACCGCTACAGCGTCCGCTATTTCATGCGCAGATGGACATACCGGCTTGGGGCCTATTACGATAAATCGTATATGAGACTGAACGGACAACAAGTAGAGGCGATCGGTGTTACTTTTGGTTTCTCTCTGCCCATTTACCGCTGGTATAATTCAGTAGGAGTATCTATTGATGCCGGTCAAAGAGGCAGTATAGAAAACAACCTGATCCGGGAAAGGTACGTCATGCTGATTTTGAATTTCAATCTACACGATATTTGGTTCTTAAAACACAGATACAATTAATACTCACAAAAATGAAAAAGCTTGGAATCCTAATTACATTGATTATGTTTGCTTTCGTAACACAAAGTTATGCGCAGGGCGGCAAATTTGGAGCGACACCGGAAGACAGCGTACAATGCGTTAGATATTTGTCTTTCTATAAGGATTATTACAAGAACGGGAACATCAGGGAAGCTCTTCCTTCGTGGCGGGGTGCCGTAAGGGTTTGCCCCGTTGGCGTAGTGCAATCCCTGTACCAGGACGGTCAAAACATTATCAAATTTCTGATTCACCAAACTCAGGATGCTGACCGTAGAAAAGAACTGATAGATTCACTCATATTGATGTACGATATCAGGATAGATAAGTTTCCCAGAAGCAAAGCCCGCTTAAGTGCTTTTACTTACAAAGCCTACGACATGGTCACATTCTACAAGGAAGATGATATGAAAATTTTCCAGGCCCTGCAGGATGTGGTGGAATTCGGAAAAGAAAAGACAGATCCCGGCATTCTTGTTCTCAATATGCAATACGCCACCGGTTTGTTTAAAGAAGAAAAACTGGATGCAGAAAAAGTAATTCATGTTTACCAGCAACTGAGCGACGTTTTTGATAAAAAAATGCAGACCGGATCTGATGAAGCACTTGATGAAGCTCGCAATAATTTTGAAACACTTTTTGCCATCAGCGGAGTGGCAGATTGTGATAACCTGCTGGCCCTGTTCGGCCCCCGTTTTGATGACAATGCTTCCGATATTGTGTATGTCAAACGAGTTGTGCAGTTACTTTCCAATGCAGGTTGTGAAACCTCTGACCTGTTTCTCAAAGCCGTAGAACGTCTTTACGATATGGAACCCTCCTACAACTCGGCGTATTACCTCTATCGTTTGTATTCGGCCCGTGATAACAATGAAAACGCCGCAAAATACCTGGAACGCGCTATAAAATCTGATTCCATTGACAGCGTTACAAAAGGAGATTATATGATAGAACTGGGCACGTTCTATTTCAAGAAAATGAGCAATGCTTCGGCCGCAGCCAATTCTGCCTTGAATGCTGCCAATTTCAATAAAGAAACAGAAGGTCGTGCCTACCTGTTGATGGGACACATCTGGGCAAATGCCAAGGTAACCAACGGAGAAATGCCGGAAATAGACAAACGTGCCAATTTCTGGGTGGCCGTGGATTATTTTTACCGGGCCAAAGCGGCAGATTCTTCACTGGAAGAAGAATGCAATAACCTTATAGCTACTTACAGACAGTATTTCCCCACACCGGAAGAAGCTTTTATGCATGACCTGGATGAAGGCTCAAGGTATTCTGTAAGGGCAAATGGCTTATCGGCTACAACAACGGTAAGAACAAACAAATAATGGGATCTTTTTCCCGGACAACAAAACAAATAATGGTAGCAACGGGTCTGTCTCTTGCTACCATATTTGTCTCTTGTAAAAACCGGGTGGCTACCGTAGAGTCACTCAATAACCTGGACAGCATTCCCACGCAAACCATTAAAAATATGGAAGGCTGGCAGGTGGAAGGAGGTATTGTCCGGGGACGGTTGACGGCTCCCTATATGGAAAAATATTCCCGCGGATCGGATCCATACGAGATTTTTCCACAATCATTCCGCGTGGAAGGGTATACACCGGAAGGAGAACTGGAAACGGTAATCACAGCAGACAAAGCGTTGCACCGGACCGGGGAAGAACAAGTTTGGATAGCCACAGGAAACGTTATCGTTAAAAACCTTCTGAAAGAAGAAACCATGGAAACAGATACGTTATACTGGGACCAGCAGAATAAGAAGATTTATACCAATTGTTATGTAAAGCTTACCTCTCCCGATTTTTTTGCACAAGGCTACGGGATGGAATCAGATGAAAGGGCTACAAACGCCAAAATACTGAAACCGTTTGATTCTTACGGGTACATTAAACAGGATACTTTGTCCAATGAAGAAAAAGAATTATCTTCGCACCCTCAAATAAAACAAAAACCACAACCAATAAATTTACAAGATGGCAGTTCTGGAGAAGATTAGAGTACAAATGGGTATATTTATTACCGTACTCATAGCTATTGCCTTAATTTCCTTTATTATAGATCCTGGCACATTGCAGTCCGCCATGTCTATGTTCTCTTCCAAAAATGACGTGGGAGAAATGAACGGGAAAAGCATAACATATATGGAATACGCAAAAAAACTGGAGAACCTCAAAAACCTGCAGCAGGCTATTTCCGGTGGTGCAGCCCTGGACGAACAAGGCCAGGAGGCTGTGGAACAGGGAACCTGGCAGGCTTTCCTGAAAGACCTGGTATACATGCCCGCTATTAAAGATGCCGGCATACAGCTGGGAGATGAGGAAATCTTTGACATGGTACAGGGACGGGACATATCTCCGGTGATCATGAACGATGCCCTCTTCCGGGGAGAGGACGGATCTTTTGACCGCACCCGTCTTACTTCATTCGTACAAAATGCAACGGCAGATCCCAATGGCATAGCTGCCATGTACTGGGCATTCATCCAGGATAATATGGAAACAGACAGAATGTTTTCCAAATACAGTTCACTGCTTTCTAAAAGCAATATCGTTACCCCGGTAGAATTGCGCCGGAACATGGAAGAAAACAACATTACTTCCAATATAAGTTTTGTTGTTGAACCCGTCTCTTTTGCAAGAGATACAACTATCAGCATTACAGAGGCAGAGATACAGCAATATTACCAGGCTCATAAACACAACTACGAACAAATAGCCACCAGGGATATTGAATATGTCGTTTTTCCCATAGAACCATCCGAAAATGACATCCTGGAGGCCCGTACAGATATTGACCAGGTATACGAAGAATTCACAACCACACAAAATTTACGGCAATTCCTTGCACGCAATTCGGATAAGCCCCTGGATAATTACTATTACAAAAATGGAGAACTGGTTTCCATTTCCGCAACACTGGACAGTTTTGCATTCAACGCCTCTATGCGCGATGTATTGCCCGTTTATAAAGAAGACAATTTTTTCCGTGCCGCCAGGATATCGGATATCAAACAATTGCCCGATTCTGTTTTTGTAAATCACATATTGTTGCAGAACGATACCCGGGAAGCCCGGGAAATTGCAGACAGCCTGATCACTGTTCTGAAACGTGATCCCGGTAGTTTTACCCGTCTGGCAGAGGAATTTTCGGCAGACCGCAATCCCAACGTTAACCCGGGTGAGATCGGCTGGTTTGTACAATCGGCTTATATACCCGGCATGGAATCTGTTTTTGAAGCTCCCCTGAACAAGCCCTACATTGCTGAAACACAATACGGTATTCATGTTGTAAAAGTCAGCGAACGTACGCGTCCTCACAAAAAAGTACAACTGGCCGTTCTGGAAAAAGAAGCCGTTGCCGGAAGGGAAACATATCAGGCAATTTATTCCCTCGCAAATACTTTATCAACAAACAGTAAAGATATAGCCACATTCAACCAGACTGCTTCTCAGCACAATTGGTTCCCAATTCCTGCTTTGGGTATCCGGGAAGATGCCAAAACGATTTCCGGATATGAGCACATGAGGGAAGTGGTACGTTGGGCTTTTGATGCCAAGCAAGGTGAAGTTTCTCCGGTTATAACGGTGGATAATGATTATTTCTTTGTTGCAGCCGTTAAAGGCATACATGAAGAAGGAGTCGCTTCTCTGGAAGAAAAACGGGCGGAAATTGAATCCATACTCACATTGGAAAAGAAAAAAGACCGTATTTACGATCAAATACATAATGAACTGGCATCTCAGACCACCCTGGAAGGATGGGCAGAAGCTACGGGAAGAAATATATCCAGACAAACAGGAGTCGCTTTTGGATCCGTACAGCAAACAGATCCGAAATTTGTAGGAGCCGTATCTGCTGCCCCTGAACAAACCTTATGCGGACCTGTAAAAGGAGAAGTAGGGGTATATGTTTTCCGGGTTGATGAACGTTCCGACGGGGCTTTTTATACGGAAAATGATGCTTTGCAATATGCTTCTTATCTGGCTAATATTCAGATCCAGATGGTGCCGGTGGTATTGCAGGAAACGGCAGATGTACAAGATAACCGGGCCCGGTTCTTTTAACGGCTGAATAAAAAGTGCATGATGTCCCCGTCCTGCACTACATAATTCTTGCCTTCAACAGCCAGTTTTCCGGCTTCACGGCAGGCAGCCTCCGAACCGTAGCGGATGTAATCCTCGAACTTGATCACTTCTGCACGAATAAAACCATGCTCAAAATCAGAATGAATAAGCCCTGCAGCCTGCGGGGCTTTTGTTCCTTTTATATAGGTCCATGCTTTCACTTCCATGGGACCTGCAGTAAAATAGGTTTCCAGATCCAGCAGCCTGAAAGCGGCTTTTATAAGACGGGAAACCCCCGATTCGTCAAGACCAAGATCCTCCAGGAACATTTGTCTTTCCTGGTAGGTATCCAATTGTGCAATTTCGGATTCAATACGACCTGCAACTATCAGGTACGGTTCATTGTCCGGCAGTAAGGCTGCTGCCACCTGCCGCGTATAATCGTTTCCGTTTTGGGCCGAGTTTTCGTCTACGTTACACACATACAAGACCGGCTTGTTGGTCAACAGGAACAGCTCCCGTGACATTTGTTCTTCTTCCTGGTTGGTTAACAGTACTGTCCGGGCATTTTTCCCCTGCCGGAGCGCATCCCGGTAACGAAGAAGCAGGCCGGCCAGTTTTGCTGCCTGTTTATCACCGCCCGTGACGGCTTGTTTTTGCACTTTGGCAATGCGGTTTTCCACTGTTTCCAAGTCGTTGAGCTGCAACTCGGTGTCAATAATTTCTTTGTCTCGGACCGGATCTACCGAACCGTCAACGTGTACCACATCCGGATGGTCAAAACAACGCAGAATATGAAGAATCGCATCGGTTTCCCGGATGTTGGCCAAAAATTGGTTCCCAAGCCCTTCTCCTTTACTGGCTCCTTTTACCAGGCCGGCAATGTCTACAAAATCAACGGTAGCCGGTACAATGCGTCCGGGATGTACCAGGGCAGCCAACTCCTCCAGGCGTGTATCAGGGACCTGTGTTGAACCCAGGTTGGGTTCTATAGTGCAAAAAGGGAAATTGGCCGCTTGCGCCTTTCCCGAAGAAACACAATTGAACAAGGTGGATTTGCCCACGTTGGGAAGTCCCACTATACCACATCTTAAAGCCATCTGATCTTTTTTTAACTATGAAGGCACAAAACTAACAACTTTTTACGAATTGTCCTTTTGGTATTCAACAAGCAAGTTATCTTGAAGACATGATAAAATGGGTATTGTGTCTGGTTGTATTCTGGAACGTGGAAAACTATTTTGATCCGTTTGCGGATCCGTTGACCGGTTATGACGAATTTAGCGCCGAAGGGGCTTATTCCTGGACATGGAACCGTTTTCTGAAAAAAAAGAATGACCTGGCCAAAATACTTATTTCATGCGGAGTCCGGGAAGACGGGACATGGGAGGCTCCCTCCATAATCGGTTTGTGTGAAGTCGAAAACAGGTTTGTATTATCCCTGTTGGTTAATGATTCTCCCATGGCGCCACTGGAATACGGAATCATTCACCGGGATTCTCCGGATCCTCGCGGGATAGATGTAGCTCTGCTATACCTGAAAGAACGCTTTCTTCCTTTGGAGCGTATGTATTACGCATTAAGGGGAGAAAACAATCAAGCGTTAAAAACACGGGAGATCCTTTATGTAAAAGGTGTTCTGGATGCCCGGGACACACTTCATTTATTTGTGAATCATTGGCCGTCCAAAAGAGGCGGTGTTCTGGCAGAAGGTTACAGGATGAATGCTTCAAACCTGTTGTTACAGGCCGTTGACAGTATTTGCCGGGTGTCCAGGCAGGCCCGCATCATTGTTATGGGAGATTTCAATGACACACCTGATTCCGGACCGTTGAGAAATCTTTCAGGAACAAGGCTGGTGAATGTTTCCCGGGAAGCAACGTACAAATACCAAGGCGTTTGGGAATGCCTGGACCAATTCCTGGTCACTCCTTCGGTCCAACAAGACATAAAACACGTTAATGCTCATAAAAACAGCTATTTATTAGAACGTGACAAAACACACCTGGGAGTCAAGCCAAAAAGAACGTACAGAGGGCCGGTTTATCACGGCGGAGTTAGCGATCACCTGCCTGTAACCTTAAAATTTATTACCTTTGCTTCTTATGGCTTCACAACCCGTTAAGACTCCATTGATGGACCAGTATTTTGCCATTAAAGCAGAATATCCGGACGCCCTGCTTCTTTTCAGGGTTGGTGATTTTTATGAAACATTCGCTGAAGATGCCGTCAAAACATCCAAAGCACTGGGAATTGTGCTTACCCGTCGTGCTAACGGATCTGCCTCTTCGGTAGAATTAGCGGGTTTTCCCCATCACGCCCTGGATACATACCTGCCCAAACTGGTTCACGCCGGGTATAAAGTTGCGGTCTGCGATCAGTTGGAAGACCCCAAACTGGCAAAGAAAATTGTTAAAAGAGGGATCACGGAAGTCGTTACCCCCGGCCTTTCCTACAATCCGCAATTGCTGGAAGCAGCGGAACATAATTTTCTGGCATGCATTTTTTCCGGCCGGACCGGGGAAGGTGAATTAACCGGCATTGCCTTTACGGATATATCCACCGGAACCATACAGGTTGCCCAGGGAGACAGGTCTTATATAGAAGGCTTGTTGTCCCAGTACAAGCCCAGGGAAATATTGGTTTCCAGGGACCAGGAGAAAAAATGGAAAGCTGCAGCAGACTCCGCCTCTTTTATTTCTACCATAGACGATTGGGCATTCGTATACGATGCAGCACAGGAAAAAGTAAAAACACAATTTGGTGTGGACAGCCTGAAAGGATTTGGTGTTGAAAATCTTCCACTGGCCATATCTGCCGTGGGGGCCGTACTTTTTTACCTGGAAATCAATAAGTATGCCCGTTACGATCATTTATGCACGTTACAACGGATAGATTCCGGACGCCTGATGTGGCTGGACAAGTACAGTATCCGGAACATGGAACTTTTTCCGCGTCACGACAACCCGGAAAAAGGAGCGAGCCTTATAGAAGTCATTGATAAAACACATACGCCCATGGGAGCCAGGCTGCTCAGGCAATGGATGGTCATGCCACTGCGCCATATAGATGATATTCAGGAACGGCACAATGCCATAGAAGTTTTCCTGGAACAATGGGAACTGACCGGAAAACTGCGTAAACTGCTTTCCCAGACCGGAGATATGGAACGACTCATATCACGTGCGGCTGCCGGAAGGATTGCGCCACGGGAAGCAGGACAACTGAAAACGGCTTTGATCCAAACGTCAAAGATCAGGCAATTAATGGCAAAAACTGAAGAAGCCCGGGCTATCCGCAAGGATACAGACCATTTGGACGACTGTACGGAATTGGTAGAGATCCTGCACCGGACACTAGTGGCTTCACCTCCCTCACAACTGGGCAAAAGTCCGGTTATTGCACCCGGGTTCGATCCTCAGCTTGATGAATTACGCCATATTGTATCGCACAACAAGGAATACCTGCAGGAAATGCAGCAAAAAGCTGCGGATGCAACAGGGATATCTTCGCTGAAGATCAGTTTCAACAATGTGTTCGGGTATTATATTGAAGTGCGCAATACCCACAAAGACAAAGTGCCTGCTTCCTGGATCCGGAAACAAACCCTGGTTAGTGCGGAACGGTACATTACAGAAGAACTGAAATCTTACGAAGAAAAAATCCTTGGAGCAGAAGAACGGATTGCATTGCTGGAACAGGATATCTTTACGCGACTGGTAGACTCAATACGGCTGTATATCCGCCCCATACAGGAAAATGCCCGCATACTGGCAAGGCTGGACGTCTTACTGGGGTTCGCCATCCTGGCGCGGGAGCAAAAATATTGCCGTCCCCGCATGGAAGAGTCCGATGTCATAGATATCCGCCAGGGGCGCCACCCTGTTCTGGAAACGCTCATGCCTCCGGGGGAAGCCTATATCCCTAATGATGTTTACCTGGACAACTCAAAACAACAGATCATTATTCTGACCGGACCCAACATGGCCGGGAAGTCCGCTCTATTACGCCAGACAGGACTGATTGTACTTCTGGCGCAAATAGGCTCTTACGTACCTGCACGCGAAGCCACGCTGGGTATAGTGGACAAATTGTTTACCCGGGTTGGTGCTTCGGACAATATGCCGCGCAGGGAATCCACGTTTATGGTAGAAATGCTGGAATCGGCGGCTATTCTGAACAATATTACAGGCAAATCCCTGGTGCTTTTTGACGAGATTGGCCGCGGGACAAGTACTTACGACGGCATATCCATTGCCTGGGCCATTGTGGAATACCTGCATGAAAAAGCAGGAGCACAAGCCAAAACGCTTTTTGCCACCCATTACCACGAGCTGAACCAAATGGCAGAACAGTATGACAGGGTAAAAAATTTTAACATTGCCGTGAAAGAACGGGGGCAAAAGGTATTATTTTTGCGTAAAATGATATCCGGAGGCGTGGAACACAGCTTTGGAATTCACGTAGCCGGCATGGCGGGTATGCCCCGCCGGGTTTTGCTCACCGCAGAAGAGATACTCAAAAGAATGGAAGCAGGACGAGAACAGCCGCCTTCAGTGGAAAGGCCTAAACAACTCTCGTTTTTTCAATTGGAAGATCCCTTGTTGCAAGCTTTGAAAAGAGATATTGAATCACTGGATTTGAACAGAATGACACCCCTGGAAGCATTTGATGCCTTACGGGAATTGAAACGAAAAATCGGACAAAAAGAATGAAAAAGATCGTAAAGAGCATCAACATCTTCTTTAAACTCTTGGGGGAAAGCTTCTCATTTGCTTTTGACTCGGTAAAAGGAGACAAATTCAGGGCTTTTCTTTCCCTTTTGGGTGTTACCATAGGGATATTTTCCATAGTGGCTGTGTTTACGGCTATAGAAGGATTGGAAAAAAACGTCCGCAACATGTTTTCTTCACTGGGTACCGACGTAGTCTATATAGACAAGATTTCCTGGGAATCCTTTGCAGAAGGGGAAGGCATAAAATGGTGGGAGTTCAGACAACGCCCGAACAACACATATGAAGAATTTTTATTTCTTCAAAAAAACCTGAAAAATGCAGATATGATGGCGCTTTCGGCCATTACTTCCGCACACGTAAGGCATGGCAGGACCACATTACGCAATACCTCTGTTCACGGCGTGACGTACGACTGGAACAGGATCTCGGTTTTTGAAATTGACCAGGGACGCTATTTTACTGCGGCAGAAGCCGCAGAAAATATTCCTCTGGCCGTGATAGGGAGTAACGTCGCGGAAGAGCTGTTCCCGGCCGGAATTTCTCCGGTGAACAATTCCATTAAGATAGGTGGTTACTCGGTTCGGGTCATAGGGGTTATCAAGAAAAAAGGAGAATCCATGTTCGATCCGGTAACCTATGACGATGCGGTCATCATTCCGTTGCCCTTTATACGTAATTACATTGACTTGCGCCGTACCTCCCCCAGCATAGTGGTACATAAGGATCCGGGGGCTGATGAAGAAGAATTTATGGCCGAGTTGAGGATCGTCATGCGTGCTGTACGACGCCTGAAACCGGTCCAGAACGATAATTTCGCCCTTAATAAAATGTCTTTTCTGGACGATGCTCTTTCCCAGCTTTTCAGCGTGATTTCCATAGCAGGGTGGGTAATAGGCGGCTTTTCCATCCTTATAGGAGCCTTTGGAGTGGCCAATATAATGTTTGTGTCTGTTAAGGAAAGAACACATATTATTGGCATAGAAAAAGCCATGGGCGCAAAAAGTGCATTTGTACTGGCACAATTTCTTTTTGAGGCGGCACTTTTGGCTATGGTAGGTGGTTTTGTGGGGATTTTAGTAGTATGGGGGCTGACGGTTTTTGTTACCAATCAGTATGATTTTGTGCTGACCATGTCTTTTTCAAACATATTGCGGGGAGTGCTGATTTCCGGAGTAGTAGGTGTTGTGGCCGGATTTATTCCTTCCTTGCAGGCAGCCCGTATGAATCCGGTTGATGCTATGAATCAGCATTGAGAATTCCGGCAACCTCTTTTGTCAATTGAACAAAATCGCTTACATCAAGCTGTTCCGGCCTTAAGTCCGGGAGCGCAGATCCTGTGATTTTACGGTTTCCCAGGATCGGTTTCAGACTGTTACGGATGGTTTTCCGCCGCTGGTTAAACGTTGTCTTAACAACCTTCAAAAACAGAGCTTCCGGACAACCCAGGGTGGTCCGGTTATTTCTTGTCAGGCGAATGACCCCGGATTGCACCTTGGGAGGCGGTACAAAAGCTCCGGGTGGAACCGTGAAAAGGTATTCGGTGTGGTACCAGGCGTGAAGCAACACACTTAGTATACCGTAAGTGCGGGATCCCGGAGAAGCGCAATAACGTTCCGCAACTTCTTTTTGGACCATGCCCACAACCTCGGGGATCCTGTCCCTGAGTTCCAAAACCCGGAAAAATATCTGGGAAGAAATGTTGTAAGGGAAATTGCCTATCAATAAAAATTCGCCGGGGAACATTTCTGCAGGCAATTGCAAAAAATCTCCCTGTATCAGTCTTTTTCCCAATCCGCTATATTCCTGTTGCAGGAAAGCTACCGATTCCCGGTCCAATTCAACGGCGTAATAATCTATACGGGGATGAGCCCACAGATAGGCAGTAAGAACACCCGTCCCCGGGCCCACCTCTACAACCGGGACTTTATGCGTAATCCCCATGTTTTCTATTAAGGCGGTATTATGAATTACCGAAAGGCTGTTCACAATCCTTTGTGCAGCGCCCTGATCTCTCAGGAAATGTTGTCCCAATGCTTTTTTTGGCCTTACCTCCATGGTACAAAGATAGTTTTTATACCTTTATGCAATTCTAAAGGCGAACGTTATGAAAAAAACTATCTTTCTTTTTTTTGTTTCCCTCTCCCTGCTTTCGTGTTCCGGCAGACAGGCACGGCAAGCAGATCTGTGCCTTGAACAGATTGCCCAGCAGGTCAATGCCGTAGGCATCTCTGCGGCGGTGATCTATGACAACCAAATTGTCTACACAGGAGCCTGTGGCCTGAAAAACATCCGGACAGAGGAAAAACTTGTACCCTCGGACCTGATGCGCATTGCTTCTATATCTAAAAGTTTTACGGCAACAGCCATTATGCAATTGTACGAAGCGGGTTGCTTTGACCTGGACGATGACATAGGAGATGCCCTGGGGTTCACTGTCAGAAACCCCTACTACCCGTATATTCCCATCACATACAGGATGTTGCTTTCACATACTTCCTCTTTAAGCGATAAAGGCGGGTATTTTTCATTGGATGTGATCCGGCCCGAAATTACTCCTGATGTTTCCGCATCTTTCAATGAATATGCTCCCGGTACCGGTTACCAGTATTGCAACCTGGGATTCAATACGCTGGGAGTCCTGGTGGAAATTCATTCGGGAGAACGTTTTGACCAATACGTACGCAACAACATCCTGGATCCGCTGGGTGTATATGCCTCGTTTAACGTTAACGACCTGGACACCAACAGGTTTGCAACGCTTTACGCTTTTCAGGAAGGACAATTTGTTCCGTCCCCTCAGGCATACAATCCCCGGACAGAGGAAATAGCGCATTATGTGAAAGGTTTCTCTGCTCCTGTTTTTTCACCCACCGGGGGAATGAAGATCAGCGCACCCGATCTGGCGCGTCATGCCCTTATCCAGATGAACGAGGGCTATTTTGACGAAATAGAAATTCTCTCCCCGCAAAGCGTTGCCCTTATGCAAACACCTCAAAGCCCGGGTGGACGTTCTTCCCAGAATGAAACCTGCGGGTACGGTTTTGCCCTGGAAAGGACAGACAAGCTTATTGAAGGAGAAATCATGACAGGACATACCGGGAGTGCGTACGGTCTGTACTCGGCCATGTTCTTCCAGAAAGACAAAAAATTTGGCTTCATAGTGTTGTGCAATGGATGTGACTCGTCACTTCCCCGCCGCGAAAACGGATTCATGCCGGTTCAGACAGACGTGATCAACGCGCTGTACAAAATATTTATCCGTTAAAGGAACGGTTTTCAGGAAAGACCCAGTTCTTTCTTTTGCAGCGCATCAATTTCCGAGGGGGCGTCAAGCATGACGTCCCTTCCGGCATTGTTCTTGGGAAAGGCAATGAAATCGCGGATGCTTTCCGAGCCGCCAAAAAGCGAACACCAGCGGTCAAAACCAAAAGCTATACCGCCGTGGGGAGGCGCCCCGTATTGAAAGGCGTTGATGATAAAAGAAAATTTGGCTTTTACTTCTTCCGGGGACATTCCCAGAACCTTGAACATACGCTCCTGCATGTCTTTGTCGTGAATCCTGACAGAACCTCCGCCCACTTCTGTTCCATTCAAAACAAAATCGTAAGCATTGGCACTGACTTGTTCCAGATCACGGGGATCGTCGCTGTAGAACTTGTCCAGGTCTTCAGGCTTGGGTGCTGTGAAAGGATGGTGTTTGGCGTAGAAACGTTGTGTTTCTTCATCCCATTCAAGTAACGGAAAATCATATACCCAAAGGGGAGCGTAACAATCTTTGTCTCTCAGACCCAGGCGGGTTCCCATTTCCAGGCGCAATACACCCAATGCTTCCTGCGTTTTAACCCGGGATCCGCTCATAACCAGGATCAGGTCCCCGTCACCGGCCTCCGTAAGCTGTGCCCAGGATTCCAGAGCCTCCCGGTCAAAGAATTTATCTACCGAAGATTTGTACGTCATAACGCCGTCAGAATCTTTTGCACAACGTACATAAACCAGTCCGGCAGCTCCTATCTGAGGCCTGCGTACCCACTGGGTCAGTTCATCCAACTGTTTCCGGGTATAAGAGGCTGCTCCTTTTACACAGATGGCTCCCACATAATCAGCATTACGGAAAACACTGAACTCTGTATCGCGTGTGAGCGGAGTAAGATCCTGCAGCAACATTTCAAAACGAATATCCGGTTTATCGCTGCCGTATTTTTCCATAGCCGTTTTCCAGGGAATGCGCGGCAGGGGGGTGGAAATGTCTTTTCCAAGTACAGCTTTGAAAAGATGTTGTATCAAACCTTCAAATTGTGCCAGCACATCGTCCCGTTCTACAAATGACATTTCACAGTCTATTTGTGTGAATTCCGGCTGACGGTCTGCCCTAAGGTCTTCGTCCCTGAAACAGCGCACTATTTGAAAATATTTGTCGTATCCGGACACCATCAGCAATTGTTTGAAAGTCTGCGGACTTTGCGGCAGGGCATAGAACTGTCCCTGGTTCATACGGGAAGGGACCACAAAATCCCGGGCTCCTTCAGGAGTGGATTTTATTAGAAAAGGCGTTTCTATTTCCAGAAAACCGCATTGACTCAGGTAATTTCTTGTTTCCTGCGCCATTGTATGGCGAAGCATCAGGGCCTTTTGCAGAGGAGGCCTTCTAAGGTCCAGGTAACGGTAACGCGAACGCAATTCTTCCCCGCCGTCAGACTCTTCTTCAATAGTAAAAGGCGGCGTTTGGGACCGGCTCAGAATTTCCACATCATTCAACAATATTTCAATTTCCCCGGTAGGAATCTTTGAATTTTTGCTGCTTCGTTCCACAACCGTTCCTTTAACCGTAATGACACACTCGCGTCCCAGATCTTCCACCAAATCTGTGATCTGCCGGGGAGAATCCCCGTTGACAACCAGCTGCGTTATGCCATAACGATCACGAAGATCAATGAACGTCATACCGCCCAATTTTCTTATACGCTGTACCCATCCGGCCAATTGTACCTCTTGGCCTGTGTGGGAAAGATTGAGTGCCCCGCACGTGTGTGTCCTGTACATATTGATGATTTTTTAGGCAACAAAGGTAATCAGAAAATGGCTACCTTTGTTTGGCTATGCAAAACTATTTGAACCTCCTGCAACACATCCTGGATAACGGGACGGACAAAAGCGACAGAACAGGGACCGGAACAAAAAGCGTTTTCGGGTACCAGTTGCGTTTCCCACTTTCGGAAGGATTTCCTTTACTGACCACAAAAAAGGTGCATATGAAATCCATCATTTACGAATTGCTCTGGTTTTTGAAAGGAGATACAAATATCAAATACCTGAACGACCACGGAGTTACCATATGGGATGAATGGGCGGATCCTACGGGTGAACTGGGACCTGTTTACGGCAAGCAATGGAGGTCCTGGAAAACGTCGGACGGAAAAACCATTGACCAGGTATCCCGTCTTGTGGAAGGCCTTAAAAATAACCCCGACGGCCGCCGTCATATAGTAAGCGCATGGAATGTAGAAGACATACCTCAAATGGCATTGCCTCCCTGCCATGCCCTTTTCCAGTTTTATGTGGCCGACGGGAAACTTTCCTGCCAGCTTTACCAGCGCAGTGCCGACGTCTTTTTGGGCGTGCCCTTCAACATAGCCTCCTATGCCTTGCTTACTCTCATGGTGGCACAAGTTTGCGGCTACGAACCGGGAGACTACATACACACCTTCGGAGACGTACACATATACACCAACCACATGGAACAGGTACGGCTGCAACTGAGCCGCACGCCGCGTCCTTTGCCCAGAATGGTGTTAAACCCTTTGCGGCGCGATCTTTTTTCTTTTGAATATCCGGATTTCAGCCTTCAGGATTACGATCCCTGGCCGTCTATAAAAGCCCCTGTTGCCGTATGACAAATCAAGATACACTCCGACCGTATACGCTTTCTCTGGTGGCTGTGGTGGGCCCGGGCCTTGAAATAGGCGCAAACAATCAGTTGTTGTGGCACATTTCCGAAGACCTGAGGCATTTCAAGGCACTTACCATGGGACACACGGTGATCATGGGAAGAAAAACGTATGAATCACTCGGCAAACCCCTGCCCGGGCGGAATAATGTGGTTCTTTCCAGATCCGGCCAAAACCTGGAGGAAGCGCTTTCCCAAATAACCGGTCAGGCCGAGGTGTTTGTCATTGGAGGAGCGCAGATTTACCGCCAGACCATCCACCTGGCAGACAAACTGTACCTTACGCATGTACAGGCTCCCTTGCCCGAGGGAGGCGCCGATGTGTTCTTTCCGCCTGTCGATCCGCGGCAGTGGAAAGAGATTGTGCGGGAAGATTTCCCGCGCGGGGCTAAATTTCCTTTTCCCTTTTCTTTCGTAACATACGAACGCATCCGGTCCCTATAGCTGCCAGTAGTGCCAGGAGCAAAGCCCCGGAACTGATGCGCGAGATCAGAATACCGGTGGTATAGGAAGACGGCAGGTAGGTAAAGCGGATCTGATGCTCTCCTTCAGGAATCCGTAACGTCCGGGTAATGTAGTTAGACCGGCAAATCTGAGCTTCCTGCCCGTCAATCCAGGCTTTCCATCCCTTGGGGTAATAAATTTCGGAAAACACAACAATTCCGTCTTTTTCCATTGAAGCCTTGTATTCAAGAGTGTTCGGAGAGTAGGAGGTCAATGTAACGGTTGAATTTGAGGGACCGGCCGTTTCTATCCATGATGCCGGGGGATCTTGCATTACGGCGGTAGTCCTCAGGTCTGTCTTTGTCAGGGTTTCAATCTCTTCCCGTGGGGATGAGACCGGGAGTATGGAAGTAACTACCCAGGCATTTCCCAGGGCATGGGGATTGGTTACGGGCAGGGCATCTGCCCCTAAAATCACGTACCGGGTATTGAGCATATTGAGTACCGGTGTCCGGGAGTGGCTGCCGTTGTATTTAAAGATATCGGATGCTTCTTCCAATGTCTGGCACTGGCTCAGTTTATCTGCAAAATATTGCATTTCCGGTAACAAATGGTGATCTATAACGTCCTGGTAACGTTGCAGCTTTGCAGCATTGTATCCTCCAATGGATTTATGGTAGTAACTGGCCGTTGCGTCCATAAAAGGGCTTCCAGTCATGTCCAGTACCCGGTAATACAAATCCGGATCTTGTTTAATGTGTTTGTCTACAGGTCTTTCAGAGAATTGATTTCGGTAATTGATGCGGGAAACAAAATGAGATTCGTTCAAGTACCTTTTTCCTACAGGCAGGTAATCTGCCAGGAACAATACCGCTAAAGCACCTATGATCCACGTATTCCTGACCTTGCGGTTTACACCCAGCCAGAGTAAAACGGCAGTAGACAGGATCAGCAGTACCGACCGCCAGGCATCCCGGCTTAAAAGGTCTTTACGGTCTTCTATCAGGGCCGGGATCAATGAAGAAGGAAGGGAACTGTCCGAGGGCCCCGTGAAAGAACCTGCCAGGGAAGGTATCAATGCGGCCAACAAAGAAAAACCTGCAGTAATGCCCAACGCCCAGTATATTCCTTTTAAGGCCTTTTTCTTTGGATAGACCCCTTCCAGGATTTGCCACAATACATATATTCCCAGGGCAGGTATGACCATTTGCCATATTACCAGGATCATGCTCACTGTCCGGAACTTATTGTATAAAGGCACAAAACGGAAGAAAAAAGCGTTAAACCCGGGAAGGTGGTAACCCCATGACAACAGCAGCGCCAGCAGGGAAACACCTGCCACAGCCCATTTGACGGGACTTTTTACAAGTATGAGACCCAGGATAAAAAGGAAGATTACAATGGCTCCCATATACATAGGACCTGCCGTAAAAGGCTGTTCGCCCCAATATAGCGGCATATTGGAAATCACCCCGTCTGCATTGTAGCCCAACTGGTTCAATGTCTTGTAAGTGTGGGAGTCTTTGTCCAGCGGTCCCACCGAAGAGCCTCCGTAAAAATCCGGAATCAGCGTATTGAATGATTCCATTTTGGAATAACTCCACTGCGTTGCGTAATCGAACTCCAGGCCTGATCTTGCCTTGCCGTCCTCTCCTGTGCTGAGTTCTGAACCTCCGCGCATGGATTGGGCTGTATATTCGTAAGTGGGCAGCAGGTGATTGGCCGAGGTGGCCAGCCCCAACAGCCCTGCAGCGATTATCAGAAGCGTTGTTTTCATGAATTGGGGGACCATGTGCCGTATAACGGCTTCTGCAAGAAGTCCTGCCATAACAAAAAGCAGGATAAAACCCAGGTAATATGTGATTTGAGGATGATTGGCAGCCACATGCAAACTCACGGCAAGGGCAAAAAACAAAGCCCCCGTCAATGCCTGCTTGCGGTAAGCATATGCCATGGCAGCCAGTACCCAGGGCATGTAGGCGATGGCAATCATCTTGGTCACGTGCCCGGCCTGGATAATTTGGAGGTTGTAGGAACAGAAAGTAATGGTAACAGCACCTAATGCAGCAATCCACGGGTTAACACCCAAAGCAAGAAACAACAGAAATCCGCCCAATAATGACAAAAACAGGTATGAAGCAGGTTCCGCACCAGCTTCCAGGATTTTACCAAGGGTCCTTATGTAATTGCCTGTTGTCACTTTATTAATGGTAACGGTAGGCATTCCCCCGAACATGGAGTTGGTCCAGCGGGCTTCGTCTTTATGCGTTTCATTGTAATCATTGGCCTCTTTGGACATTGCCTGCCAGGCAGTTATATCTCCCTGGTTGAGCGTTTTTCCCTGGAAAACCTGTGGTACAAAACCATAAGAAAGAATAAGGAAAAAAACCACGGCAACCGGATAAGCAATCCATTTTTTCACGGGAATCTTTTGCATAGCTTCTGTATTTTATAACAAAGGTAAAAAGAAAGGACTTATATTTGTGTAAAACCTATTGTTTATGAGTCGTGACGAATTTTCAGGATTTTTCGGCGTTCTGGTTGCTACGGTGGGATCTGCCGTGGGATTGGGCAATTTGTGGAGATTTCCATACCTGGTAGGACAAAACGGGGGCGCTGCCTTTATATTGATCTACCTGGCATTTGTATTGATCATCTGCCTGCCCATTGCCATATCTGAATTTATTATCGGCCGCAAAACAAGGGCGAATACCGTAAAAGCATTTCAGGTGCTGGCACCCAAAACAGCCTGGCGGGGAATTGGGATCGTGGGGGTTTTGGCTGCTTTTTCCATACTGGCATTTTATACGGTAGTAGGAGGGTGGACGGTGGACTACCTGGTGCGGTCCGTCATCCATATATTTTCAAAGCCGGACATATCTGCCCTGGAAAGCCAATTCACAACCATGGTGACTTCACCGGTGCGGCCGATTGTCTGGACCGTAGTGTTCGTGGTTATCTGTGCCCTTATTGTAATGTGCGGAATAAAAAAAGGTATCGAAAAGTATTCCAAAATCATGATGCCTTTTCTTTTCTTAATGGTAGTCATCCTGATGGTACGTTCTGTCACATTGCCCGGGGCTGAAGAAGGAATATCGTTTTTGATAAAACCTGATTTTTCCAAAATCAACACATCCGTAGTACTTGCCGCCCTGGGACAGGCCTTTTTCTCCCTTAGCCTGGGAATGGGATGTTTGATCACTTACGGGTCTTATGTGCCGGACAGGGAAAACCTGACCAAACTTTCATTTACCACAGCGTTATCCGACACTCTTTTTGCCATGTTGGCAGGATTGGCCATTATGCCTGCGGTTTTTGCTTTTGGCATATCTCCCCAGGAGGGCCCCGGCCTGGTATTTATTGTTTTGCCACGCATATTTGCCCAGATACCGCTTGGGAACATGTTTGCCGTCATGTTTTTTATTATACTGCTCATTGCCGCCATTACTTCTGTTATTTCCCTGTTAGAGGTAGTAACGGCTTATGTGACGGAAAAGATGAAAATGAAACGAAGAACTGCCGTTGCGGGGATAACGGTAATAGTTACCATTTTTGCATCCCTGAGTTCTCTTTCCCAGGGAATCCTTAAAAATGTCACCATTTTTGGCAAATCCATTTTTGATTTCTTTGATTACCTATCGGCAAATATCCTGCTTCCCCTGGGAGGACTTTCGATTGTTTTATTTGTAGGATGGTATATGAAAAAATCTCTGGTTTACCAGGAATTTACAAATCAGGGCACCCTCAAGGGCACCCTGTTCCGTACGTATTATTTTATTATACGTTATATAGCACCGGTGGCTATAGCCATCGTTTTCATTGACCTTATTTTACCGTAACTCCCAGGTGCCAGTTCCCGTTATAACCAAGTTGGGAAATATTGGTTACCGTTTCGTCTGAAGATATAGTTACCAGATTTCCGCCTGTCTGCACAGGACCTTCTCCGTCTGTCATTAACACCGGATTCAGATCCTGTTGTTGTATGACCTGGTTGATGATCAGGCTTTCTCCCTCCTTGATTTGTACATTGTAGTATTCAGTTATACCCGCTGTCTGGAGCAATGGCCAGTATTCACTTTCTTTCAACTGATCTATGAATACTTTCTTAAGGTTAGCCGTGCTCTGTGGAATAAGGTTTGTCTGTCCGGCATGGGCGCCATTGATCAAAAGGATACGCCGGGTCAGGTTTTCTATGAAATTGATATACTGCGTAGGATCTATTTCCTCATTGGGATTGCCTTCCTCATCGGTTAGCGAAAGGAATGTATCATAAATCTCAAGCAATTGGTCCCCGTCACTTGCAATGATTACTATAGAAGACGTTGTATCGGCCGGACAAATCAATACATTTTCCAGGTTCTTTCCGGCAAAACCGGATACATATTCGGGAAGCATTTCAACCAGTACCATAACATCGTCATCTGCCGCCGGCGAGGCAAAAGGCCTTATCCCTACATTGGGTTTAAACAGGGACATAATCTTTGATGTTGAAGACAGCAAGGGGACGTGTTCAACATTTTGAGCAGAAACACCTTGGGGCACAGTCAGGAGTGTGTGAAAATCCTTGACAATACCGTATCCTTCCACCTTCACGGCATACGTTCCCGGAACTATGTTTTCAACGGAAATACTGCCGTTGGCACTTGAGTACCTCTTGTAATCGTAGTCCGTTCCGTCGGTATTTTGTATATATGAAGTGCTTCGGGTTGCCGGTTTAAGGGAAGATCCTGTTTTCAATGTTAAAAGATTATCCTGCATGGCACGGGCAAACGGTTTTAACAACAATACCATCCGGGAAGCAACAGACCTTAGCACGTTTTCTTTTGACAAGCCACCGGTTAACAATTGATTGGCGGCGGCATGCGGGGATGATGCAGATGTTTCCCCTGTTACAGAGATTGACTGGCTTGCAATGCGTTGCAGGTAAACATAAGCTCCTGTAACGGGGGCTCCTTCAGTGTCTGTAAATGTAACATTTAACTGATTGTAAAGCGGAGTGGTAACCGTTATTTCCGGACTGTATGCCGTTCCTGCAGTGTTGGTGGCAAATGCTTTGACAGTATAAGCCGTATTTTCTGTAATGTTCTGTGTGAAATCTGCGGTAAAAGTTCCCGTTCCGGAACCCGTTTTGCGGGTAGTTGTGTTCAAAATGAACCCTCTTTCAGTCACCGGATCACTGCCTTGTTTTTCTACCGTAGCCTGAACGCTGATCTTATTGTACAATAATTCGGTAACAGTTACATCAGTTAAAGTGGGTAAAACACCTACAAGGTCCAGAAAAATCCCGTTTTGCTGCGTCCTGATATAATGAATATCTGTTCCCGGTTTATAGGCATTCCAATTGTCCCAGGAAGGATGTTCAATCAAAACGGTAGGAACCGGTTCGGTTAAACGGTTATTGTACAGGTAGAGTTGTGTGCAAACATCCGGAAGACCGGCCCAGGATTCCGGAATCCCGCCTTCAAAATTGCAGTTGTACAAATGAATGTTCAGGTGATCTCCCGTAGTCGTGATATTTCCGATTTCCTGCGGCAATACGCCGGACAGTCCGGGATTGTCAAAAAGAAGCAGGTCTGTGATACCGGTCCATTGGGCAAATAAGCCGTCAGGGATCGGACTTTGAATTCCCGTGCCGGAAACCTGAAAAATAACCAGGGCATTCATTCCGGACCATGTTTCGGGAATCGTTCCGCTTATCCGGTTGCCGGCCAGCCTCAATTCTGTCAATTTGGCCAGGTTGCCCATTGTCCCGGGCAGAGAGCCTGTTAAATCAGTTTCTGTAGCTAAAAATTTTCTCAATTCGCCAAGATTTCCCAAATTCTGAGGCAACGATCCGGTCAGACCCGGGTTGTTTCCCAAATCCAGTGAGCGCAGGGAGGTGAAATCCCCGATCTCTGAAGGCAGTTGTCCATTCAATCCAAAGCCGTTCAGATTCAGCCCGGTGACAGCCTCGTTTTCAACAGTGACTCCTTCCCAGGCAGAAATATCCTCTTGCGAGTTCCAGTTCTCTCCTTTTGTCCAGTTTTCCCCGTCCAGCTGGTTATACAAAACCATCAGGCGTTCCCGTTGTGCATCGGGTACGGGCTCCAGTCCAAGGAAAACACCGTTTTGCTGGGTACGTAGGTAATGAATTTCGGTGTCCGGCAGGTAATCGTCCCAGTATTCCCAGGACGGATGGTTCTGAATAGCCAGAGGGATCTGTTCGGTCAATTGATTCCCGTACAGGTACAATTGTGTGCATACTTCGGGAATAGCAGCCCATTCTTCAGGAATCCCGCCGCTGAAATTGCAATTGTGCAATTGAATGTTCAGAGTACTGTTATCTGTGGTTATTTGACCCAATTGCGGCGGCAGGGATCCGGTCAGTCCGGGATTGCCATGCATGATAAAGGACCCTAAATGAGTCCATGCTGTAAAGATGGTTTTGGGCAGGGGGCTTTGAATATCTGTCCCGAAAAGTTCAAAATTCTGCATGGCAGTCATGCCTTCCCACGATTCCGGGATCTTTCCCTCAATGTGGTTATTGCCAATATGCAGGTTGGCAAGCTTTGACAGATTTCCCATGGATGCCGGCAAACTGCCCTGCAAACCTGTTGTTACGGCCCGGAACGTTTCCAGGTTAACCAGATCCCCGGTTTCTTCAGGGAGCACTCCGCTCAGATCCGGATTGGAACCCAGATCCAGTAATTCCAGGTCTGTCAGCGATCCTATGACCGAAGGCAATGATCCGCTCAAACCAAATCCGTTCAGATCCAATCCGGTGATCTTCCCGTCTTCCACTGTCACGCCGCCCCAATCCTGAACCGGCTCTGAACTGTTCCAGTTGATACTCTTTTCTTCATCCCAGTTATCCCCGTCCAGAGATTCGTATATTTCCACCAGTGCGGTCCTGCGGGGATCTTCAGCCTGGTTGAAAGTAATGGTTTGTGTTTGGGCTATGCCTGCATTGTCCTTTACAGAAACCTCTCCCGAACGGGCAGGGCCCGTATTGGGAGCAACCAGGAATTCCAGTGTTCCCGATGACAATGCCTTTGTTCCTGTAAACTGAATCCAGGATTTAGCCGTTCCCAAAACCTCAACTGTATAGGAAGTGTTGTATTGCAGGGTAACGGTGTACGTACCCCCGGCAGCCTCCGCAGATTGTGTTTTACTTCCTATAATTAGGGTATTTTGTGCGCTTTGTGTAATGGAAACTGTAGCCTGCATGGTCCCGCTCTTGATGGTCAGCGTTCCGTTCTGGTCCGAGGGGGAGACAGATGCTGCTGCAGTCAACTGGAGCGTGGCATTTCCGGAACCTTTGGCCGGAGTAACCGCAAACCCCTTTCCCGATACTGAAGCCGTCCAGGACATGCTGTTGGTGGATAAATTGATGATTTGCGTTCCCCCCTCCTTGGTAAAGGAAACACTGGTGGGACTGGCTTCAATAAACGGCACCTCGGGTTTGCAACTGTTCAGGAGCAGAAAAGCGGAAGCCGCGGCCAGTAATGTCAGGATCTTTTTCATAGCACAAAGACGCATTTAAGGAATGATTGGCTGCTTTATACCAACAGGGAAATCAATTTTCCTGCCAGATCTTTAAAAGCATCGCCTGCAGCATTTTTATCGTTGGCAACCGGTATACCGGCATCTCCGCGGTCACAAACTCCTTGGATAAGAGGAATTTCCGCTAAAACCGGCAGGTTGTATTTTTCAGCCAGTTTTGCGGCTCCGCCCTTTCCGAAAATATAATATTTATTTTCAGGCAATTCTTCAGGGGTAAACCATGCCATGTTTTCCACAATACCAAAAACTTTTTTATTCAGATTGGGGTGGTAAAACATATTCAGGCATTTTTCCACATCTGATACCGAAACCTGTTGCGGTGTGGTAACTACTATTCCTCCGGTCAGCGGGAGATCCTGCATCAGGCTCAGATGAATGTCCCCGGTTCCGGGAGGAAGGTCAATGAGCAGAAAATCCAACTCGCCCCATTTTGTCTGTTGCAAAAGCTGTTTGAGGGCATTGCTGGCCATGGGACCACGCCAGATCAGCGCCTGTTCGGGTTTGGCAAAATAACCTATGGAGATCCATTTTACACCGTACTTTTCCAGCGGTTTGAACACTTGCACATTCTCGTCAATAACATCCACACCTGGTTGCTGGTCCGTCGTTCCGGTAAGGGTGGGAACCGACGGGCCGTAAATATCTGCATCGGCAAGGCCTACACGGTATCCTTCAAGAGCCAGTGCCACGGCCAGGTTCACGGCTACGGTGGATTTTCCCACGCCGCCCTTGCCGCTGGCTATGGCTATTACGTTTTTAACGGCTTTCATGCCGTCTATTACAGGTGTTTCTTTTTCTTCTTTTTTCTTCCCTGCCTGTTGGGCAGCCGGCTTCATGGCCGCATAATCAATCTTTGTCATTACTTCTATTTTCTAATATCCATTTCTTCAAGCAGGTAGCCTGCTTCTCCGTATTTATCAATAATAAACAGCACGTACCGGATATCTACGGCTATACAACGCTGTAATTCAGGTTCAAAAATTACGTCACCGCTCATGGATTCCCAGTTGCCGTCAAAAGCCAATCCTATAAGTTCCCCGTAGGCATTGACAACGGGTGATCCGGAATTACCCCCGGTAATGTCAGTATTGGCAATAAAACCGGTTACTACTTCTTGGCCGGGTTTGGCATACTGTCCGTAATCTTTATTATTGTACAGTTGCTTCAATTTTTCGGGAACAACAAATTCCCAGTTGTCCGGATCTTCTTTTTCCATTACTCCCGTCAAAGTAGTGTAATAATCATATATAACACCGTCTTTGGGCCTGTAGTTCAATACATTCCCATAAGTCAGACGCATGGAAAAATTAGCATCCGGATACATGGCTTCTCCTTTGTTCATTTCCATCATACCGGCAATGAAATTCCGGTGTCCGCGTTCGTATTGTGCATTGAAAGGAGCTATGGCAGCCTGGCATTCGGCATTTTTTTCCTCTACGGATTTTCCAAGAATAACGGCGGGATCATTTGCAATCTCATCCAGAGCGGCATCACGTGTGTTTTCTGCAGACAAACAATCTATCAGGCAATTGACCCTTTCTGCAGAAACAAAATGGCTTTTCTCAAAAAGATTTTCCACGTAAGCATCAATATTTCCGGAATATTCTTCATCAATTACTTTGTATACAGAGGGATAATGTTCTTTATCCACACGGGTTGCAAACAGTTTCAACATGGCTTTGGCCACCTTGACATCTGTGGGGGCGTTGTAATTGGTAAAAAACCGTTCTGTCTGCGCTTTCAGGCCTTCCGTGTTTACACTGCCGTTTTCCCCGGTTCTGCTCAAAAGACGGGCTGCTCTTGATGCAAACGATGAAATTTCAATATTACGAAGGGCCTCTCTCAAATAACGGCTGACATATACCATGTCCCACTGGCCGCGAATGGCTTCTTCAATATCACCCAGGGCTGTTCCGTATTTTTCACGCCTTTTTTTATTGGCATTCACCCATTCGGAAAAAGCTTTCTCTTCATTGGCCCTTCTGTCTTTGACGTTGAGTTTATCAAATGTTTCGTTCATGCCGGTCCATTTTTTCCAGGCATTGGAACTGCCGGAATATTTACTGGCATATTGAAGTTGTATTTTGGGATCGGCCAGCATGTCATCAAGTAATATATCCTGGCGCAAAGTCCTGACTTCAATACCAATATTGTTGGTCAGCTGCTCCTGGCGCTCCACTTCAACCGAAGTCATAAAACGGGTGGTCGTTCCCGGATATCCCAGTGTCATCACAAAATCTCCCTGTTGAATGCCTTTCAGGCTGACGGGAAGGAATTGTTTTGGACGGTAAGGCTGGTTGTCCGGAGAATAATCGGCCGGTTCATTATTTGCACCGGCATAGATCCGGAACATGGAAAAATCACAAGTGTGACGGGGCCACATCCAGTTGTCGGTATCGGCACCGAATTTTCCGATGGAGGAAGGAGGTGCCCCTACAAAACGGACATCTGTATAAGTTTTATATACAACCAGGTAATATTGGTTCCCGCCATACATGCTGTACAACCTGCCGGAGGTGTTGGGATTCTCTTCTTTCACTTTTTCTCCCCATTCCCGGGTTAATTTGGTTTCGGCAGCCTGACGGCTTTCTTCCGTGGAGCATGTATCCAGTACGGATAGCACCTCTTTGGTCACGTCTGTCATGCGTTCCATGAATATTACCCTCAACCCCGGAGCCGGGATTTCTTCTTCCCTGTTTTTTGCCCAGAAACCGTCTTTCAGGTAATTGTGCTCTACGCTGCTCAAAGCCTGGATAACGCCGTATCCGCAATGGTGATTGGTAAGCAGCAATCCTTCACCCGAAACCACTTCTCCGGTGCAACCGCCGCCAAAGATCACAATGGCATCTTTCAGGCTTGAATGGTTGATGTCGTAAATGTCCCGTGCATCCAGGGCCAGTCCGGCATCTTTCATGTTTTTAATATTCATTTTTTCCAGGAGAGGCAGGAGCCACATCCCTTCATCTGCACGTGCCGTACTGCCTAAAAGGAGCAGCGCGCACAAGAGGTAACTGATTCTTTTCATGTGATGTATTGGTATAAAGTTGTAGTTTGCGAAAATAATCCTGCAAAGGTAATCATAAAAGACAAGAAAAAGTTTTTCGGTGAAGGCTTGTCAGTCCGGATTCCCGGATGGCATTCCTGTGTTTCCGGGTAGGGTATCCTTTGTTGTCTTTCCATCCGTATTGGGGATATAGCAAATCCTGTTCCATCATGTATTGATCCCGGAATGTTTTGGCCAGGACAGAGGCTGCGGCAATAGAGGCGTATTTGCGGTCGCCCTTTACAATGCAACGGTGAGGGATTACCGGGCTCAACAAAGGTTCTCCGCCTTGCGGATGGTATGGATAAAACCGGGGTCCATCTACCAGTATAAAATCCGGCAGAGGCTTCAGCATATCCAGGGCCCGGTGCATGGCTGTAATGGAAGCCCTCAAAATGTTCCACTGATCAATTTCCGGGGGAGAACAAAAAGCCACACCCCAACTTACGGCGTGTTCCAGGATATAATCCCGTACTTCCAGTCGCTGTTTTGCCCCCATGAGCTTGGAATCCTGCAATAATGGATGATGGAATCCGGGTGGAAGAATTACGGCCGCGGCATACACCGGTCCCGCCAGGCATCCCCTGCCGGCTTCGTCGCAGCCGGCTTCCCGAAGGCCTTCCTGAAAATGGGGAAGCAAAGGAAAATACATATATACAAAGGTAAAGGAAAAATTATTACCTTTGTCGCCCTGTATTATCCCGTAAAACAACATATAAACATATTGACTTAATGAAAACTTATACTACAGAACAACTTCGCAACGTGGTACTGATGGGTAATACCAAATCCGGAAAGACCACCCTTGCCGAAGCCATGATGATGGAAGGCAAAGTGATTGACCGCCGTGGGACCGTTGAAGCCAAGAATACCGTATGCGACAATACGGAAATTGAACAATTGTATCAGAGATCCATTTATCCTACGCTATTCTATACAGAATACGAAGATCATAAATTGAATTTCATAGATACTCCGGGCTCCGACGATTTCATTGGCGGTCTGATATCTGCTTTCAGAGTTGCCGACTCCGGCGTTATGCTTGTCAACGGACAACACGGTGTGGAAGTGGGAACGGAAATTTTCTCCCGTTATGCCGAACAGCACAACAAACCCCTTTTCCTTGCCGTCAGCCAGCTGGATCATGAAAAAGCCAACTGGGATGCCTGCCTGGATTCCTTGCACGAAACATTTGGCAATAAAGTGTGTCCTGTCCAGTTCCCCATAGAAGCAGGGGCCGGATTCAACTCCTTTGTTGATGTAGTAAAAATGAAAATGTACCGTTTCAACGACGCCAACGGCACTCGTGAAGAACTGGATATACCGGCGGAATACAAAGACAAAGCCGAATCCATGCATTCAGAACTGGCAGAACGCGCTGCCGAAGCCGATGAACCGTTGATGGAAAAATTCTTTGAGAACGGAGCCCTGACACCCGATGAGATCATACAAGGCCTCATTATAGGATTCCGCAAATGCGAGATCATGCCGCTTGTCATCGTTTCCGGTAAAAAAGATATTGGTGTGAAACGTTTGATGGAGCTCATTACGCTGATAGCCCCGCATCCGGGACTGGTAAACAGCAAAACTGTTTCCGGTGAAGAAGTTCCCTGTGATGTAAAAGGCACTCCCTCCCTGTACATATACAAAACCACCCAGGAACAGCACCTGGGCGACGTTGCTTTTTTCCGCGTAATGTCCGGCAAGATCACCGAATCGCAAGATCTTATCAACGCCAATAACAGCGGCAAGGAAAGAATATCGGGTCTTTTTGTGGCTGCCGGTAAAAAACGTGAAAAAGTCACCGAGCTGATGGCAGGGGACATGGGCTGCACCGTAAAATTAAAAAGTGCCCGTTCAAATCACACCCTGAACGGCAACGGAAAAGACTGGGAATTTGAACCCATCGCATTTCCTCCCGCCAAATTCCGCACAGCCATCAAAGCCAAATCGGAAAAGGATGACGAAAAACTGGGTGAAATTCTGAACAAAGCCGCGGCCGAAGACCCCACCATTGTAGTGGAATACTCCAAAGAACTTAAACAAGTCATTGTAAGCGGCCAGGGTGAGCACCACATCAACACCCTTAAATGGCACATCAACAATACCCATAAAATGGAAGTGGACCTGATTTCTCCCAAGATTCCTTACCGGGAAACCATTACCAAAATGGCCGCATCCAGCTACCGCCACAAAAAACAATCCGGAGGTGCCGGCCAGTTTGGAGAAGTGCACCTGCTTATAGAACCGTATGTTGAGGGCGCTCCCGAAAACAACCGGTTTAAAGTGGAAGGAAAAGAATTGGTTCTCAATATCAAGGGCCGCGAAGATTACGACATGGACTGGGGCGGAAAACTTATTTATTACAACTGTATTGTAGGAGGTTCCATTGACGGACGTTTTATGCCGGCCATCCTGAAAGGGATCATGGAAAAAATGGAAGAAGGCCCGCTCACCGGTTCTTACGCACGTGACATCAAATGTTTTGTGTACGACGGGAAAATGCACCCGGTAGACTCCAACGAAATCTCTTTCAAACTGGCCGGGAGAAATGCCTTCAAAGACGCCTTCAAGAAAGCCGGACCAAAGATTATGGAGCCCATCTACATGGTAGAAGTTCTTGTGCCCTCCGACTGCATGGGAGACGTTATGAGTGACTTGCAGAATCGCCGTGCCCTGATTGAAGGCATGAGCAGTGAAAAAGGCTTCCAAATCCTGAAAGCCAGGGTTCCCCTTGCCGAGTTGAACAAATATTCCACCACGCTCAGCTCCCTGACTTCCGGTCGTGCCAGCTTCACCATGAACTTCCTGGAATATGCCCAGGTGCCTTCTGATGTTCAGGACAAACTCCTGAAAGAATACGAAGAGGAAGAAAAAGACGAATAAACAACCTTCCGCAACGAATGATTAAAGCGGAACATATAACCAAATCTTTCGGCAGTGTGCAAGTCCTTAAGGGTGTTTCCCTGGAAGTTGCACCTGCCGAAATTGTTTGTATTACAGGTGCCAGCGGAGCAGGCAAAACTACTTTTCTGCAGGTCCTGGGAACGTTGACCCGTCCGGATTCCGGACAGGTATGGATTGGCGATACGCCCGTTTGCGAGCTAAAGAAAGACGGACTGGCCGATTTTCGCAACAAACATATAGGTTTCGTTTTTCAGTTTCATCACCTGCTGCCCGAATTCACCGCACTGGAAAACGTCTGTATTCCCGGTTATATAGCCGGAGACCCTGCCGGCAGGGTGCGCAAAAGAGCCGCCGAACTCCTTGAATTTCTGGGGTTGGGACACCGCAGCGAACACAAACCTGCCGAATTGAGCGGGGGTGAACAACAACGGGTAGCCGTAGCCCGGGCCTTGATCAATCATCCAAAAGTGATCCTGGCCGACGAACCTTCCGGGAACCTGGATTCCCACAATAAGGAAGAACTGCATAATTTATTTTTCAGGTTACGAGACACCTATGGTCAGACCATCATTATGGTAACTCATGATCAGTCACTTGCCGGCATGAGTGACCGCAGCCTGACCATGCGTGACGGACTTTTTATCCCGTAGTGTGGAACCTTTCCGATTTAAACAGTTTTCCGTTCATCACGAACGTTCTTCCATGCACGTAAACACAGACAGTGTTTTGTTGGGGGCATGGGCAAATAGTGATGTGCAGAAGCCTTCCCGGATCCTGGACATAGGAACCGGATGCGGTTTGCTGGCATTGATGATGGCACAGCGTTTCCCCGGGACCGTTATAGATGCTGTTGATATAGATGATCAATCGGCCGGGGAAGCTTCTGAAAACGCGTTGCACTCGCCCTGGGGAGACCGGATAAACGTGTTTCGGGCAGATTTCCGTTCTTTTATACCTTTTGCCCCATATGATCTGATCATAAGCAATCCCCCGTATTTTATCCAATCCCTGTTGCCGGAAAATAAACGTCGCATGCTCGCCCGTCACAGCCACCCTGAAAGTCTGTCATTAAAAATGCTGGCAAAAGGAGTTTCCGGCATGCTTAGCCCGCAGGGCATATTTGCCGCGATCCTGCCCAAAGAAGGAGCGATTGCATTTATAGAGGAAGCCCGTTTTTTGGAAAATCCGTTGTTCCCGCACCGGATTACACACGTTTTTACCCGTCACGGGAACCCGGCTCTCAGGGTTCTGATAGAAATAGGCAGGAATAAACTACCACCGGTACGGGAGGATTTAACAATCTACGAAAACAAGGAAAATAAATACAGCTCCCAATACAGGAAGTTGGTAAAAGATTTTTATTTATGGGCGTAAGGAGGATCTACTTGCTTTTTTGTTCCAGCTTCCGGTCTATGTAATCCCGAAACAGCTGATTGCTAAACCGTTCTTCAGCTATGTAAAGACGCGCCACCTGTTGGGCAGTCAATACCTTCAGGAACTTGTAATGGTATTCACTGCGTAGACTGGTTTCTTTTTCAAAAGTCACGATATACGTTTCCAACAGTTTGTCAATGGGAGAGGATATTCCTCTGGGTTGTTCGTCCAAAAAAACAGGTTGGGCCGGGGCCCGGTGGTCTCCCGCCTTGGTTCGCCCCTGGGAAGTTCCGGCAGGTTCGGTTCCCTTACCGTCATGCCGGGAATTTGACGGTTCCAGCAAACGATACATTTCTGCTTTTGATTTTCCGCGTTCGTGATTTATCTCCCTGACCTTTTGCTCCAATTCGTTATACAATGGCCAGAATTTTTCGGCATTTTCTGCCGTAAGACCCACTTCCTGTGTGATAAAAGCAACCTTCTGGGCCCGGATGGCATCCCTTTCGGCCCTGCGTTCTTCATCGGTTTTATGAGCACGTGCATCCTGGGCCGTAGCCCACAATGGCATAAGGCTCAGCAGAATAACTAGTAAACAACGGTTCATGGCAAATGTTTTATTCATTGTTTGTGCTTAATGTTAAATTAACCGGATCAAAACCCGGGTAATCCATATAATCAATCAGGTCTTCAATGTCCGGATCAATAACGGGAGTTGCCTGGTTGTCTTCAAAAAGATCTTCCAGGATCAGATTGGATATATCCCTGTGATCCAGTCCCAGGGAGGACCATTCGCTCAGAACGGAAAGTTCTTCGGTCTGCATTTGCCGTGTTTCGTTTCTGCCTGTGATCAGGAGCAGCAAATAGCCAATACCAAAGAGAAGTACAAAAGCAGCAGCAAGTTGCAACTGCGGACGCAGCAAACGAATAAAACGCCGGCCTTTTCTGTTGTCCAACCGTTCTGTATCTGCAGTATTCCCCGGAGCGGAAACACGATCGTTTTCCTTGCCGGAAAGACCTTCCCAACGGGCTTCCACCTGTTGGAAATAACCGGCGGGAACCTGGAAGGGGTTCTCTTTCAAATGCGGATTATTTAACGTTTGTTCGCTCATATTACATGTATTAGATGTTTCCCGGTTAAAAAGGTTTAAAGGAGCATTTCTTTAAGCATTTCCTGTATTTTGGAAGCGGCATGATGGTAAGAAGCTTTCAAAGCACCCTGGGAGGTGCCCAGGATGCGGGACATGTCTTCGTACTTGATCTCGTCAAAATAACGCATGTTGAATACCAGGCGTTGTTTTGGAGGAAGCTGCAAAATAGCTTTTTGCAATGCCTTTTGCATGTCGTCTCCATCAAAGAGCTGCGGATCTTCGTCCAGCCGGTTTTCCAGGGGGACCTGCTGCAGGGATTTGCTTTTTTTAAGGAATGTCAGGACTTCATTGGTGGCAATACGGTATAGCCAGGTGAACAATTGCGATTGCCACCTGAAAGAAGGCAACCCGGTCCAGGCCTTTACCAGGGTGTTTTGCAGAATATCATCTGCATCGTCGTGTAAAAGTACCATTTTACGAATGTGCCAATACAAACGCTGACTGTACAGATGTACAATTTTGCTGAAAGCGTGTTCGTATTGCCCGCTTTCACACAACGACCTTAATTCTTTATCTGATTCTGAGTTCACTAGCTTTTGCTACAATACCGGCGGCATTGAGACCGTAAAGGTCCATCAGCTGGGCGGGTGTCCCACTTTGTCCAAACCCGTCTTCCATGGCAACCATGCGCAGGGGAACAGGGTGGTGACGGGCCAGCAGTCCGGCAACGGCTTCTCCAAGCCCCCCGGTAACCAGGTGTTCTTCGGCAGTGACGACGGCACCTGTCTTAAGGGCAGATTCAATGATGGCCTTTTCATCCAGGGGCTTGATGGTATGTATGTTGATCAACTCGGCCCGAATCCCTTTTTGAGCAAGAATTTTAAGGGCTTCATAAGCTTCCCAGACAAGATGTCCGGTGGCCAGTATGGTCAAGTCTTCCCCGGGTTGGATCATCCAGGCTTTCCCAATTTCAAACGGTCCGTCCACAGGAGTAAAGTTGGGCACGGAAGGCCTTCCAAAGCGCAGGTAAAGAGGGCCTTCCCAAGCTGCTGCGGCCAGGGTGGCCAGTCTTGTCTGGTTGTAATCACAAGGATTGACCACGGTCATGTGGGGAAGCGCCCGGGCCAGGGCCAGATCTTCCATGGTTTGGTGTGTGGCTCCGTCTTCACCCAGGGTGATGCCGGCATGGGAAGCGGCTATCTTTACGTTTGCCTGCGAATAACAGACAGACTGCCGCAACTGATCGTACACCCTGCCGGTGGCAAACTCGGCAAAGGTTCCCGCAAAGGGGATTCTTCCTGTGACGGCCATTCCGGCTGCCACGCCCATCATATTGGCCTCGGCAATCCCGGTTTGAAAAAACCGGTCCGGGAAAGACTCGGCAAATTTTTCCATTTTCAGCGAACCTGTCAGATCTGCGCACAAGGCAACCACGTTCGGGTTCAGGGTTCCCAATTCGTAAAGTCCGGCACCAAAGCCGGAACGGGTATCTTTATTTCCAGTATTAGTCATAGTCATTCAGTGCGTTAAAAATCTCCCAGTGTTTCCTTCAATTGTGCCAAAGCAAGGGCTTCCTGTTCGGCCGATGGAGCTTTCCCGTGCCATTTGTGGGATCCGGTCATGAAATCCACTCCCTGACCCATATTGGTGTGCATCAGGATCATAACGGGTTTGTCACCGGGTTCGGCAGCTTTGCGGTAAGTGTTGCGAATGTCATCCGGGTTGTGGCCGTCGCATTCCAGAACACGCCATCCGAAAGCGGTCCATTTGGCATTCAAATCCCCGACACCGCCAATCTCTTCTACCGGGCCGTCTATTTGTTGTCCGTTCCAGTCAGTAATAGCCGTCAGGTTGGAAATCTTGTGATGGGCGGCAAACATGGCCGCTTCCCATACTTGTCCTTCTTCGCTTTCACCGTCTCCCAGCAAAACATATACCCGGTGGGGATCACCGGCAAGACGTTTGCTCAAAGCAGCTCCGCAAGCAATGGAAAGACCCTGTCCCAGGGATCCGCTGGCTACGTGAACTCCGGGCAATCCGTTTTCTATGCTGGGATGGCCCTGCAGTCTGGAGCCCAGCTGACGGAATGTGGCCAGTTCTTTGACAGGGAAATAACCCATCCTTGCAAGAAGGCTGTAGTATAACGGGGATATATGTCCTATGGAAAGAAAGAACATGTCAGCGTTTTTACCGTCGCGGCGCCAACGAGCCGGGTCCTGATCCAGAAATTCGGCAAATAAAACGGTAAGAAAATCGGTGCTTCCCAGGGACCCTCCCGGGTGTCCGCTTTTAGCGGCACTGACCATACGAATGATATCCCGGCGGATTTGAGATGTAAGATCCGGGATGGAATGGGGTGTCTTTGGAATCATGTTGTCTCTGCTTTGATTTCCTGCAAAGATAAAAATAATAATTACCTTTGCGCCACTTATGAAGAACATCAGAAATTTCTGCATAATTGCCCATATAGATCACGGTAAAAGCACGCTGGCAGACCGTCTTCTGGAACTGACCCACACCGTGGAACAACGGGATATGGAGGCCCAGGTTCTGGACAATATGGATCTGGAACGGGAAAAGGGTATTACCATTAAATCCCATGCCATTCAGCTGGATTATGCGTCGGGGGGAGAAAACTACGTGTTGAACCTGCTGGATACTCCGGGACACGTGGATTTTTCCTATGAAGTGTCCCGGGCTATCGCTTCCTGCGAAGGGGCGCTGCTTGTGGTGGATGCCACGCAGGGCGTACAGGCTCAGACCATTTCCAATTTATACCTGGCTATTTCCCATAACCTGGAAATCATACCGGTCATCAATAAAATAGATATGGATGCAGCCATGGTGGAAACAGTGCGGGACCAGGTGGTGGAATTGTTGGGATGCGGCCCGGAAGAAGTCTTGTGTACCAGCGCACGCACCGGGGAAGGTGTTCCCGAGGTCCTGGAAGCCATTGTCAAGCGCATCCCGGCGCCTGTGGGTGATCCCCAGGCACCGTTACAGGCGTTGATTTTTGATTCGGTCTTCAATCCTTTCCGGGGTATAATTGCCTATTTTCGTGTGATGAACGGGTCTGTGGCTCAGGGAGAAAAAGTTAAATTTTTCAATACCGGAAAAGTGTACGAGGCAGATGAGGTAGGCGTCCTGAAATTGAAAATGATACCGCACAAAGAAATACGTACCGGGGATGTGGGTTATATTATTTCGGGCATTAAAACCGTATCTGAAGTAAAGGTGGGTGATACCATAACGCAGGTGGCCCGGCCTTGCAAACAAGCCATAGCCGGATTCGAGGAAGTAAAGCCTATGGTTTTTGCCGGTTTGTACCCGGTAGATACCGACGGATACGAAGACTTGCGTACAGCATTGGAAAAATTGCAACTCAATGATGCTTCCCTGACGTTTGAACCGGAATCTTCACTGGCCCTCGGTTTTGGGTTCCGCTGCGGATTCCTGGGATTATTGCACATGGAAATCGTGCAGGAAAGACTTTTCCGTGAATTTGACTGCGATGTAGTCACTACCGTTCCCAACGTTTCGTACAAAGTATACACAACAAAAGGGGAAACCATAGATGTCCACAATCCCTCCGGCCTTCCTCCGGTAACATTGATAGACTCCATTGAAGAACCTTATATCCGGGCTCAGGTTATCTCCAAAGCGGAATACTTTGGCGTCATTATGAAATTGTGCCTGGACAAAAGGGGAGTGTTGAGCAATCAGCATTACCTGACCTCGGACCGGGTGGAACTAACATTCAAGATGCCGCTTTCAGAAATTGTCTTTGATTTCTACGACAAGCTAAAAAGCGTATCACGCGGGTATGCTTCTTTTGACTACCATATCACCGGGTACGAAAAAGCCGATCTGGTAAAACTGGACATCCTGCTGAACAGCGAACCCGTAGACGCCCTTTCCAGCCTGATCCATCGCGGACACTCCTATACCTTTGGCCGGAAAATGTGTGAGAAACTTAAAGAACTCATACCACGCCAGCAATTTGACATAGCCATCCAGGCCGCTATTGGCGCCAAAATCATCGCCCGTGAAACCGTCAAAGCCGTACGCAAGGACGTCACCGCCAAATGTTACGGCGGTGACATCACCCGCAAACGCAAACTCCTGGAAAAACAAAAAAAAGGAAAACGTCGCATGCGCCAGATCGGAAATGTGGAAGTTCCCCAATCCGCCTTCATGGCGGTACTGAAGCTGGACTGAATTCAAATGGAGTTTGACTGCGCCACAAACCCACAGAAGTGCGCCACAGACCCACTGTAGTGCGCCACAAACTCCATATCAATTGCAGGTGTACAGATCTTTGATAGCGGCTTTCACTTTGCGGTTGACGCGGTTGAAGTAGGGGGCGAGCATAATCATCAAAACAGACGAGGCCAGGCTAATCCCCACGCAGAATCCCTTGAAGAAATCTATGACAGGCGTTGGTTTGGGATGTTCCAGAACAAATATGCCTGTAATGCATAGTGCAATGGCTATCATGAAAATCAAGCGGATGGTGTTGAAAAATGCCTGGATCTTAAGCAAATGTGTCAGTTTATAGAGAGGACGGTTGCCCGGATCAAATTTGCAATCTGCGGTTTTGCAACGCAGGTAGACCCAATTGACACATTCCCCCACGACATCTATACCGGTTTCCTTTAAAAAGTCAAGATATGATTTGCTTTCAGGGGAATGTGTGTCTTTTTCCAGCAACTCCAGACGGTAGGTATATGTACCGGGAGTTCCTTTTTCAAATACGTATTTCCGAAAGCCGGTGTGGATGAGCATCCAGCCTTCATTTGCCATTCTATTGATCCATGCTTCTTCTTTTTCATATTCCCATAAAAAGAAGATTTTTCGTACCGTTTTTGTCATTATATTATTATTAGTTAATTACTTTAATTCCGTTTTCTACAAGTTCATGCAGCCTGTTCAATTCGGCCCGTGCCACCTGTCTGCCAGTTTCTGTGATTACATACTCTTTCCGGCGGCTTTCTTCTTCTTCCGGGAGCGCCTTAATCCATCCTTTTTCAAGCATGGAAGAAATGGCCCCGTATAAAGTGCCGGCAGACAGCACAAGACGACCATCGGTCATCCTTTTTGTTTCCTGCATAATTCCATACCCGTGAAGGGGATTGTGTAAAGCCAGTAATGTGTAAAATACCGCTTCAGTCAAAACAATGTTTTCTTCAGGATTTGTCATATCGTAATTTTTATTTTGGGCTCCGTTATAACGGAAGCCGATACAAAGGTAGACGATATATTTTAATATGCAAAAAAATTTTGTCGAACAAATTTCAGACAGAACAGATTTTAAACAGAACGGATTTCAGACAGAACGCACTGCAAACAAGACGCTATTGCTGTAGACAGCAGATTGCATTTCCAGAAGAATATACCATAAAATATAATGTGCTGTAATAGGAAGGTTTTACAAGGATAAATTCCAGCGGCATTTTAAGGTAGCTGCACCAGAAAGAACAGGGAGCCTCGGCTTACGCAAAAAACTCCATGATCTTTCTGGTGCAGCAGCCACTCTTGCAGGCAGAAGAGGCATAGAAAGAGATTCTACCCCTTCTTAAACGAAACAGCAATTTGATGACGCACCACAGGATTTTCTGCCTTTCATCCACATATAGGGCTGATTTTGTGGAGGAACCCGGGATTTTCTGCCTTTCATCCACATAAAGGGCTGATTTTGTGGAGGAACCCGGGATTTTCCGCCTTTAATCCACATATAGGGCTGATTTTGTGGAGGAACCCGGGATTTTCTGCCTTTCATCC
>ERZ795053.145-NODE-145-length-86024-cov-15.271458_pt1 | contig 86024 bp, 80 predicted proteins | sample MGYA00375137_ERZ795053 | MGnify/ENA primary metagenome ERZ795053 (study PRJEB30182, sample SAMN05720284) | activated sludge metagenome | isolation source: Anaerobic digester | place: Hong Kong | collected 2014-12-17 ...
GAGCCGACAGCAGAGCCGACCGCCGAGCCGACAGCAGAGCCGACCGCCGAGCCGACAGCAGAGCCAACGGCCGAGCCGACAGCAGAGCCAACGGCCGAGCCGACAGCCGAGCCGACAGCCGAGCCGACAGCAGAGCCGACAGCAGAGCCAACGGCAGAGCCAACGGCAGAGCCGTCTGATGAGCCGACCGCCGAGCCGACTGACGAGCCGGTTGTGACGCCTACCGAAGAGCCGGAGATTCCTAAGACCGGCGAGGGCGATTGGACAACGCTGCTGTGGATAGTGTGCGTAATGTCCGCCATTATGGTAGCGGGTCTTGCGATTACCGAGCTTAAGCGCAGGTTCCAGGCATAAATAATCGAATCATGACAGCGGGGACCTTGGTTCCCGCTGTTTTATGTTGAAGAAGGGACAAGGCAAAGCCTGCACCGCTTTGCCTTTTTTGTAGAGGTTGAGACATGAACAAGACAAAACTTTGGCTGATAAGAATAGGCGTTGCCGTATTTGTCCTTGCGGCGCTCACATTGGGCGGCTATTATTCCTCCAAGCTATACAGCAAGCGCAGCCTTGAGCGCCTTGCCGCAATGCGGGAGGAGCAGAACGCAACGCCCGTTCCCACGGCCTTGCCCTCCGGAAACGTCCAGATTGTGATAGTGACAACGCAGACAGCTGAACCGACTCCGACTGTCGGCAATGTTCAAGCTTCAGACCCCACCAAAGAGCCTGAGGACAGCCCATCGCCTACGCCAACGCTTGCGCCTATACTCGATCAATACGTCGAGTTTTGCAATCTCAATTCGGATTTTTACGGTTGGATTAAGATAGACGGAACGGTCATTGACTATCCCGTGATGTGGCGCGAGAACGACAGCGAGTATTTCTATCTGCATAATGACTTCTATGGGAAGCGCTCCTCCTCCGGAGTACCCTTCATCGATTACCGCTGCGGCGTAAATCCGCGCAGCACTAACCTTATCATATACGGTCACGCTATGCGCGACGGAAGCATGTTTCGCAGTATCTCCTACTACGAGCATCAGGCCTACTATGAGGAGCATAAGTACATAGAGTTTGACACCCGCTACGAGACCGCCACCTATGAGGTCGTGGGCGTGTTCCGTTCACAGGTCTATGACGCCGATGAGGATGTGTTCAAGTTCTATAATTTCATCAACGCCGAGACCGAGGAGGAGTTCAATGAATACATGGACAACGTCCGCGCCCTCAACAGCGTTGAGATTGAAAGCACAGCCGTTTGGGGCGATCAGCTCATCACCTTGGTCACCTGCGCCTATCATGTCGAAAATGGGCGTTTCGTGGTCGTGGCAAAGAAAATCACTGATTAGTGTAAGAACAATACCGAAGGGTGGGGTATAGTGATGGCGTCACGGGTAAACGCTTAGGCAATAAACCACGCCGTTATCCTAATATATTCCGCTAATCAACCCCCGCTGTCATCCTGAGGAGCGACAGCGACGAAGGATCTTGAAAGAAGCTTGCGGTGATAGAGCCGCTCACGCGTGGGACAAGCAAGACGGAAAGGTACGGGCGAACGCAGTTCGCCCTATTTCTTTGTCAATGCTTTCACGGGGGAGCACTTCTTGACTATTGAGTTTTCACCAAGATCCTTCGACTTCGCTCAGGATGACACGATGAGTAGAGTAAGGGGGGTCACGGGGAACGCTCCCTGACCGTCAAGTGTTCACCAAGATCCTTCGACTTCGCTCAGGATGACACGATGAGTAGAGTAAGGGGGGTCACGGGGAACGCTCCCTGACCGTCAAGTGTTCAGCAAGATCCTTCGACTTCGCTCAGGATGACACGAAGGGTTGAGCGAGGGAACTTCACGGGGGAGTGGACAGGCACAGGATATTTTACAGACTATGGGAAAGGGCAAGGAGCGCGGCGGTTTCGTTGTCCTCCGGATGAACCGCGCAGTGCATCCAAAGCTCGTTTAGCAGCTCGCCCACCCGTTCGCCGCCTTGCATATGCAGTTCATTCATAAGCTCCGTCCCGCTAAGCTTCAGCTCACTCAGCGCGAACGGGGTATTTCGCCTCAGCATATCATTGTACAGCTCCGCTCTGTTGCAGAGCCGCATAGTTCCGCCGCCGCAGCCTTTAATATCGGCGTCTCGAAACTGCAGCAGCTCCTTCGTATGCACCCTGCCCCAGCTTGCGAAGCGTTTTCTTACGGTCTCCTCGTCAAGCTCATCTCTTGGCATATCATACATATGATCGCGAACTATCGCGCACACGCGGTTAATACTGCCTCTGTCAAAGCGCAGCCGCTCCATGACAGCCCTGGCCATTCCTTCGCCCACGACATCATGATTTCGCCACTCACCCACGCCCTTTGCAAGGTCATGAATCAACCCCGCAAGCCTTAACACCACATCATCCTTTGGCAGCTCGGCGCAAACATGAAAGCAATGCCCCTGCACATCAAAAATATGATACTTATGCTGTTGCTTTAGCCCCTTGCAGGCGTCCAGCTCGGGTATGACATATTGCCAAGCGTCAAGCTTGCTCATCATCTCAAGCCCTTTTAGAGCATCGTCCTGTCCCAAGAGCTTCATAAGCTCGTCACGCTTGCGTTCAGGCGCGATGTCACCAAGCAGCACCGCGTTCTCCTTCGCGCAGACAAATGTATTCTCCTCCGTCTCAAACCCCAACTGCGCCGTGAAGCGGGCAAGGCGCATTATGCGAAGTCCGTCGTCGCTCAATATGCGGTAAGGGTCAAAGGTCGTGGTGCGAAGCAGCTTCTTTTCAATATCCCTGCATCCTGCCACGGGGTCGATAAGCTCTCCGCTGTCAAGCTCAAGGTACAGCGCGTTGACGGAGAAGTCACGCCTCTTAGCGTCCTCCTTCAGACTTTTCGTAAACGCAACGCTCACCGGCTCATGTCCGCCGCCCGCGCCATAGCTCTCGCGCCTGAACGTGGTATGCTCGTACCTTCCGCTTTCAAGCGCAATAACCACCGTGCCGAGCCGCGCACAGGTCAGCTTGTGTGAAATACCCCGTAGGGTCAGAAAAGCGTCCAGCTCATCGGGCGTGAATGCGCTCGCAAGGTCTATGTCCGAACAGTCCCGCCCCAAGAGCGAGTCCCTTACAAAGCCGCCAACGGCGTAAAGCGGAATGCCCACGCCAATGAAAGCGTGGGCAAGCTCCTTTATATCGTTCGGTATGGGGTAAGCTATGGCCTATTCCTCCGTATCGTTTTCGTCTGCTTCGGGCGTTTCCGACTCGTAATCGAACGTTTCCGCTTCGACCGCCTCAACGCTCTCGGGCGCGTCGATAACCACGTCGCTTTCCTCGTCGCTCTCGTCCATGTGCGGCACCACCGCGACCCAAGCAAGCCTTGAGCCGTCGTCCACGCGCATCATGCGAACTCCCTGCGTAGCCCTGCCGATAATCGGCACCTGCGGGATGGGCATCCTAAGCACCGTGCCGTCGTTTCGGACAAGCAGCAGATCCTCATCATCGGTAATGACCTTCATGCATACCAGCTCGCCGGTTCTCTCGGTGAGCTTCATGACGGTTACGCCCTTGCCGCCTCGTCCTTGTGTGTTGTACTGCTCCTCCGGCGTGCGCTTGCCCATGCCCTTCTCGGTAACGGTGAGTATATTGCCGTTTGGAATGACCTTGCACATCTCGACCACGCGGTCATCCTCGCCAACCTTGATGGCGCGAACGCCCAGTCCGCCGCGTCCCGTGGCGCGAACATCACACTCGTTGAAGCGTATCGACTTGCCGCTGTGGGTGCAAACCATGAAGTCCTCATTGCCCTTGGACAGCTCAACGCTGATAAGGTAATCGTCCTCGCGAAGCTGATGCACCATCAGACCGCCCTTGCGGATGTTCATGCACTCGTCAATGCGGGTCTTTTTGATCATGCCCATACGCGTCGCGGTGACAAGGTATTTGTCGTCCTCGTCCGCCTTGTCCAGCGGGAACATGGCGGTCACAAACTCGCCCTCGCCCATGTGCAGCAGATTGACCACGGGCATACCCTTGGACGCCTTGGAGCTTTCGGGAATCGCATAACACTTTATCCGATACACCCTGCCCTTGTTGGTGAAGAACAGTATCAGCGCGTGGGTGTTGGTGTGGACTATGCGCTCAACAAAGTCCTCCTCGCGTGTCGTCTGCCCCTTCACGCCCCTGCCGCCGCGGTTCTGCGCCTTAAAGACGTCGGGCGACACGCGCTTGACATAGCCGAAGTGAGTAAGGGTGACTATCATGTCCTCCTGCTGAATCACGTCGTCCAAGTCGATGTCCTCTATCATCTGGGTTATCTCGGTGCGTCTGGGGTCGGAATATTTGGCCTTGACCTCCAAAGCCTCCTGCTTGATAACGCCCATCAACAAATGCTCGTCCGCAAGCAGCGAGCGGTAATACTCCACCTTGACCTCCAAATCGGCCTTCTCCGCGACAAGCTTGTCGCGTTCCAAGCCCACCAAGCGCTGTAAACGCATATCCAGCACGGCCTGCGCCTGACGCTCGGACAGCCCAAAGCGTTCGTTCAGGCGGGCTTTGGCCTCCGCCGCGCTCGCTGACGACTTAATCAATGCCACAACCTCGTCTATATTGTCAAGGGCGATAAGCAGTCCCTCCAATATATGCAGGCGTTCCAAAGCCCGCTTGAGGTCGAAGCGCGTGCGGCGCGTCACGACGTCGCGCTGATGCTCCAAATAGTAATACAGCAGCTGCTTTAGGTTGAGCACCTTCGGTTCGCCGTCCACCAACGCAAGGTTGATAACGCCAAAGGTGGTCTGCATATCGGTGTGCTTGTAGAGGTTGTTGAGCAAGACCTCCGGGTTGACGTCGCGCTTCAGCTCTATGACTATGCGCGTGCCGGTGCGGTCAGTCTCGTCGCGCAAGTCCGAAATACCCTCTATCTTCTTCTGATGCACAAGGTCGGCTATGCGCTCGACCATGCGCGCCTTGTTGACCTGATAGGGTATTTCGGTGACTATGATGCGTGAGCGGTTCGCGCTCATTGGCTCTATCTCCGCCTTTGCGCGCACCACGATGCGGCCTCTGCCGGTGCGGTATGCGCTTGTAATGCCCATCTTGCCCAAAATCGTGGCTCCCGTGGGGAAGTCCGGACCCGGAATATAGCTCATCAGATCGTCAAGGCTGATATCCGGATTGTCTATCATGGCAACCAAACCGTCTATGACCTCGCCCAAGTTGTGCGGGGGCATATTGGTAGCCATGCCCACGGCTATGCCGCCCGAGCCGTTCACCAATAGGTTGGGGAAACGGCAGGGCATGACGGAGGGCTGGGTCAGGGTTTCATCGAAGTTCGGGTAGAAATCCACCGTATCCTTTTCGATGTCAGCCATCATCTCGGTTGTGAGCTTGGACATACGCGCCTCGGTATAACGCATTGCCGCCGCGCCGTCGCCGTCCACCGAACCGAAGTTGCCATGTCCCTCCACCAAGGGATAGCGGGTGGAGAAGTCCTGCGCAAGGCGCACCATGGCGTCATAAACCGCCGTGTCGCCGTGAGGATGATATTTGCCCAGCACATCGCCCACGATACGGGCGCTCTTGCGGTAGGGCTTGTCGGGCTGAAGCCCCAACTCACTCATGGAGTAGAGTATCCTGCGGTGTACGGGCTTTAGACCGTCGCGCACATCGGGCAGGGCGCGGTCAATGATGACCGCCATGGCGTAGGCTATGAAGCTCGTCTTCATCTCCTTCTCAAGATTATGGGGAAGTATTCTGTGTTTATCGTCCATGCTTTACCTCTATACGTCCAGGTTGGTAACGAGCTTGCTGTTTTGCTCGATAAATTCGCGGCGCGGCTCTACCTTGTCGCCCATAAGCAGGGTGAAAAGCTCGTCGGCTTCCACGGCGTCATCCACCTTGACCCTGAGCATAAGTCTGTTGTCGGGGTCCATGGTGGTGTCCCAAAGCTGATCGGCGTTCATCTCGCCCAAGCCTTTGTAACGCTGAATGACGGGCTTAGGCTCGCGGCCTATCTCCGTCAACACCTGATCCAGCTCCTCATCGGAGTAGACATAGCGTTCATACTTGCCGCGCTTAATCTGATAGAGCGGGGGCTGAGCGATGTAGACATAGCCCTGCTCGACCAAGGGGCGCATATGGCGGTAGAAGAAGGTCAAAAGCAGTATGCGGATATGACTGCCGTCAACGTCGGCATCGGTCATGCAGATAATCTTGTGATAGCGAAGCTTGCTTACATCGAAGTCCTCATCCATGCCCGCGCCGAAGGCGGTGATCATCGCCTTTATCTCGTTGTTGGAGAGTACGCGGTCAAGCCTTGCCTTCTCAACGTTTAATATCTTGCCTCTCAAGGGCAGTATCGCCTGATACATGCGGTTTCGCCCCATCTTTGCGCTGCCGCCCGCCGAGTCGCCCTCGACTATGAACAGCTCGCACATGGCGGGGTCCTTCTCCTGACAGTCGGCAAGCTTGCCCGGCAGCGCTGTCGAATCCAAGACGGTCTTTCTGCGGGTCAGCTCACGCGCCTTCCTTGCGGCGTCGCGGGCGCGGTTGGCGGTGATGCACTTCTCGATGATGAGCTTGGCTGTCGCGGGCGTCTCCTCCAAATAGGTTGCAAGCTTGTCCGCGACTGCTCCGTCCACCAGGGGGCGTATGTCGGCGTTGCCCAATTTAGTCTTGGTCTGCCCCTCAAACTGCGGCTCGGTGAGCTTCACTGAGACTATGGCGGTCAAGCCCTCGCGGATGTCCTCGCCCGAAAGCGAAGCGTCGGAAGCCTTCAACAGCCCGTGCTTCTTGGCATAATCGTTGATAACGCGGGTGAGCGCGTTCTTGAAGCCCACAAGATGCGCGCCGCCCTCGTGCGTGGCGATATTGTTCGCGAAGGTGAGTATCATCTCGTTGTAGCCGTCGTTGTACTGCATGGCAATCTCAACGCTTGCGGTCTCCGTCCCATCCTCGAAGCGCACGGCGGTAAAGTACAGCGGTTCGGGCTGTAAAACCTCTTTGTTCTTGTTCAGATGCTCGACAAAGGAGCGTATGCCGCCCTCGTAGCAGTAGCTCTTGACGGTGTGGGGATTGGTGCGCTCATCCGTCGCGGTGATGCGTATACCGGCGTTTAGGAAGGCAAGCTCGCGGAAGCGCGCAGTCATGGCGTCGAACTCGAACACCACCGAATCGAATATGGTGACGTCGGGCAGGAACCAAATTGTGGTACCGGTTTCATCTCGGGGGCAGTCGCCCTCAATATGAACCTCGTCCAAGGGGAGACCCTTGCTGTAATTCTGTATATATATGTGTCCGTCGCGGCGAACCTCGGCTCGCAGCTTCTCGGAGAGCGCGTTAACGCAGGACACGCCCACGCCGTGCAGACCGCCGGAAACCTTATAGCCCCCGCCGCCGAACTTGCCGCCCGCGTGCAGTATGGTCAGAGCCACTTCAAGGGCGTCCTTGCCCGTCTTGGCATGATAGCCCACAGGTATGCCCCTGCCGTTGTCGCGTACCGTGACGGAGTTGTCCTCGTGAATGGCTATCTCTATATGGGTGCAAAAGCCCGCGAGCGCTTCATCGATGGAGTTGTCCACAACCTCGGTCACAAGGTGATGAAGCCCGTTGAGGTCGGTGGTGCCTATGTACATTCCGGGTCTGCGGCGCACAGCCTCCAAACCCTCCAAGACCTGTATCTGCGATGCGTCGTAGGACTCGGATACGTTGTGTTCGAATTCTTCCATTGTCGTCTTTTTGTCGTCCTCTCTATACTTCTACTATGGTTCCGTTACTGACATTGAATATCTGCATGGAGTCCGCGCCCGCTCGGGTCAACTCCTCCAAATGCGTGCAGGTGATAAACGCCTGGCAGCCCTCTATGCTCGCGATAAGCCTTGCCTGCCGCACAGCGTCCAGCTCCGAGAACACATCGTCCAAAAGGAGTACGGGGTTTTCGCCCCGAAGCCTTCGGATAAGCTCTATCACGGAGAGCTTCAGCGCCAACGCCACGGTGCGCTGCTGCCCCTGCGAGCCATATATCCTCGCGTCCACCCCGTTGAGGGTTAGGAGAATATCGTCCCTGTGCGGCCCCACCGAGGTTGTGCCTCGGAAGATGTCGCGCTCAAGGTTGGAGCTGAGCCTGTCCATCATCACGCCCGCAAGCTCGTCGGGCGCGGTCGGGGGCAGGTTGGGCTGATAGCTTACCACAAGCTCGTCCATACCGTCGCTCATCTGCCTGTGTCTGCGACACGCCGCGTCCGCGATCTCGCCCACGAACTGCGTCCTTGCCAAGGTTATCGCCGCTCCCAAGCCCGCAAGCTGCTCGTCCCAAGACTCCAACATATCGTAGTCGAGGTTGTCGCCGTCCTTTAGGAGGGTGTTGCGCTGCTTTAGCGCGTTGTTGTACTGTTGCAGCTTGTAGTAATAGGCGGGCGATTGGCCAGACAGCTCCATGTTCAGGAAACGCCGCCTTTCGGCGGGGCCGTCCTTGACCAAGGATAAATCCTCGGGGGAGAACATGACCACATTCAGACAGCCCATAAGCTCACCCGAGCGCGTCAGCGGCACTCCGTCCAGAATGACCCTCTTGCGCTCCTTTGCGTAGAGGCTCATGCGCACATTGCGCTTGCCTTGACGGGTAGTGGCGTCCAGAATTACGCTGCCCTCCGGACTGTCGTAGCTGATTAGCTCAGCGTCCCTGGGCGTGCGCTGACTCCTGCCGAATGAACAGAGGAAAATCGCTTCCAATACGTTCGTCTTGCCCGCGCCGTTCCTGCCGGTCAGTACGCAAAACCCCGCGTCAGGCGTGATTTCGAGGCGACTGTAATTGCGAAACTCGGTCAGCTTCAGGCTGTCAACGCGCACTAAAAATAACCTCCGAAGGAATTAGTTTATTATACCATAAACAGGGGTTGTTGTAAATATGATGATGTAAATAATAATTGAAGAGACTGCCGCAAAAACGCGAAAAGCGCCCAAAAATACCGCCGCTTGCGACCTAATATATTCTCGCCGGTCAACCCCCTTGTTATCCCAATATGTTCCGCCAACTCACCCTTTTGTCATCCTGAGGAGCATTAGCTCCGAAGGATCCTGAAACAAGCTTGCGGTTATAGATGCGCTCCCCCGAACGCCACCCCCTTGTCATCCTGAGCTTGTCGAAGGATCTTGAAACAAGCTTGCGGTTATAGATGCGCTCCCCGCTCCCCGTCAACACTTAAAATCGCGCTTTTTGGCGCCGCGGCTATTGCCAAACCCCGCGTTTTGTTATATCTTATTAGGGAACGGGAGGACAGTTCAACGTATGCGTATACTTTTGACCAACGACGATGGGATCTCGGCCTTCGGGCTGCACGCGCTGATCGCCGCGCTTTACAAGGAGCATGAGCTTTATATAGCCGCCCCCGATTCACAGAGAAGCGCGGTGGCTTCCGCCATGACACTGTCGCCTCCGCTTCGGGCCGTGCCTTGGATCGACCCCGCCGCCCACGGCGCCGCGGCCTACGCCATTTCCGGAACCCCCGTAGACTGTGTGCGGCTTGCAATAGGCAACCTTTTCGACATGCCCGAGCTGGTGATTTCCGGCATTAACAACGGACATAATCTCGGCACTGACACGCTGTATTCCGGCACTGTCGCGGCTGCGCGGGAGGCTGCCGTGCGCTACGGGCTTCCCGCTATCGCCATATCCTTGGGCGGCTGCGCCAATATGCCGACCGCCGCGTTCGCCGCGAAGCTTGCCATGCGCGCCCTTTTTGAAAACCCGCTCCCCAAGGGGCTTTTCCTTAACGTCAACGCCCCCGATTTGCACCTTTCCAAGGTCAAGGGCGTAAGGCTTGCGACCTTGGGCAGGGTGGACTATGACAGCCCATACGCTGTGATCAGCGACGCGGACGGCAGGCTTTGCTACCACACCCCCCGCGAAAGCTCAAGAAGCGGCGGGCAGGACAGCGACGTCATGCTCAACGAGGCGGGCTATATCAGCTTCACGACCATGGGACTGAGCGGAGAGAGTGGTATTAATCACAATATAGACGACGCCCTTTTGAATGGGCTTTGGGAGGCAAGATGAACATTGCCATAATAGGCGGCGGCGCGGCGGGCATGGCCTGCGCGATAAAGGCCGCGGAGAACGGAAACAGGGTCACGCTTTTTGAGCGCAACGCCAAGCTTGGCATGAAGCTGTACATAACGGGCAAGGGGCGCTGCAACCTCACCAACGACACAAACAGGGACGGATTCTTTGACAATGTGGTTCATAACCCGCGCTTTTTATACAGCGCGTATTCGGCCTGCTGTCCCGCCGACGTCATGCGCGGGTTCGAGAGCATGGGCGTGCCGCTCAAGGTGGAGCGCGGCAACCGCGTTTTCCCCGTTTCGGACAAGTCGAGCGACGTCATTCGCGCACTCTCAAGGCGTATGGACGAGCTTGGCGTGAAGGTTCTTTTGAACACCCGCATAGAGGGCGTCGCGGTTAGCGGCGGCGCTGTCGTCGGCGTCACAGTATCGGGCAAGACCCTGCCCTTTGACGCGGCGGTACTGGCCACGGGCGGGGTGTCCTACCCCTCTACCGGCTCAACAGGCGACGGACTGCGGTTTGCCGAGGAGCTGGGGCTTGCCGTAACCCCGACGCAGGGTTCGCTTGTGCCGCTTGAGACCCGCGAGAGCTGGTGCGGTACTCTCTCCGGCGTCAGCCTCAAGAACGTTACTCTCACATTGAAGCGCAAGGGCAAGGCGCTGTACTCGGAGCTTGGCGAGATGCTTTTCACCCACTTTGGGGTATCAGGCCCGCTCGTGCTCACCGCTTCGGCATACATGGACGATGACGCGAGCTATGAGCTGTTCATAGACCTAAAGCCCGCGCTTTCGGCGGAGACGCTTGACGCAAGGCTTGTGCGCGACATAGCGGCGTCGAACAAAAAGACCGTGGGGGGCGCGTTCTTTGGACTGCTTCCCGCAAGGCTGCTTGACGTGGTATTGGAGCTTGCGGCCGTGGACGCCCACGCGCCCGCGGCGAGCTTTACCCGCGCACAGCGTATGAGCCTGGTGCAGACGCTAAAGGGCGTATGCCTGCATATTGAGCGCAAACGCCCCGTGGACGAGGCCATAATCACGCGAGGCGGGGTCAAGGTGAGCGAGATCGACCCCTCGACAATGGAGGCCAAGCGCGTGAAAGGGCTGTACTTCGCGGGTGAAATGATAGACGTTGACGCCTTCACGGGCGGTTTCAATTTACAGATTGCGTGGAGCACGGGCGTTCTGGCGGGAAGGAGCATAGAATGAACGAGACTGTGGTCAGCATAGCGATTGACGGGCCTGCGGGCGCGGGCAAAAGCACGATAGCCAAGCGTGTCGCCGCCGAGCTTGGGATAAGCTATCTTGATACCGGCGCGATGTACCGCGCCGTGGCGTTGGCCTGCGGCAAGAGGGGCATAGCCTTGGACGACGCAGAGCGCGTTGGCGAGCTTTTGAGTACCCTCAAGCTTGACGTAGACTGGCAAGAGGGCGTTCAGCACGTCTATATCGACGGCGGGGACGTTTCGGTCGAGATACGCACAGAGGCCATGGGCAGAGGAGCGTCAGACGTGTCCAAGCTGCCCTGCGTGCGCGACGCCTTGGCCTCCAAGCAGCGCGAGATAGGCAGGCGGCGGAGCGTTATCATGGACGGAAGGGACATAGGCACCTATGTCATGCCCTACGCTCCGTACAAGTTTTATGTAACCGCAAGCAGCGAGGAGCGCGCAAGGCGCAGGATGCTGCAGCTTGAGGGGAAGGGGCAGAGCGCGGATTATGAGACTATACTCAAGGCCATCCGCGAACGCGACGCCCAGGATATGGGCAGGAGCTATGTGCCGCTGAAGCAGGCGGACGACGCGCTGCTTGTGGACACCACCAACATGAGCATAGACGAGGCCGTATCCTTCATAACGAAGGCGGTCCAAAAGGAGTAAAATGCTGTACATCTTCGCAAAGGTCTTCCTAAAATGGATTATGGCTCTGGTTCTGCGGCCCTTCGTTCTGCACCGCGAGAACCTCAGGAGCAAGGGCAAGGTGATTTTCGTGTGCAACCATGTGGCGATGCCCGACCCTATCGCGATAGCGCTTGTGTCGAACCGCGTTATACACTTCATGGCCAAGGCCGAGCTGTTCGAGAGCCGCGTTTCCCGCTTATTCTATGACTCGCTGCTGGTTTTCCCCGTTTCGCCCGCGTCGGCCGATCTGAAGTCCATAAAGAAGGCGATAAACCTTCTGAACAAGGGCAAGGCGTTTGGGATGTTCCCTGAGGGACATCGCTCCGCGACACAGTTTGACATGGATATTATGCATCGGGGCGCGGCGTACATAGCTACACGGGCCGACGCGCCGATAATCCCCATATACCTTGACCCGCATTCATGGGACAAGGGACATAGAATACGCATGGCTGTGGGCGAGGCCATAGTACCCTCCAAGGTGAGGGAGCAGGTGACGTCTATGAAGTATGTCAACGCCGTGACCGACAGGATAGCCGACGCCTTCAACAGCCTTAGAGAGGAGCTTGGGTCGGCGTGAAGGTCTATATTGCAAAGCACGGCGGCTTCTGCGTGGGCGTAAGGCGGGCTGTGGACATGGCCAAGGACGCCGCAAAGGAGCGCGGTCGGGTGTATAGCTTGGGCAAGCTTATTCACAACGAGGGCGTGGTGGAGGAGCTTAGGGGCATGGGCGTGATACCCATTGACAGCCTGGAGTCCGTTGGCGCGGGCGACGTCGTGGTGGTGAGGGCGCACGGCGAATCCAAGGCCGTCATGCGGGAGCTTCAAAGGAAGGGCGTTCACATAGTTGACGCCACCTGTCCGTTTGTCGCCAAGATACACCGAATAGCCGAGAGCGCGGGCGATGTGCCGTTGATAGTCGCGGGGCAGGCCAAGCACCCCGAGGTTGTGGGCATATGCGGCTGGGCGTCGGGCGAAAGCTATGTTGTGGAGAGCGTCGGGGACGTTCTGAAGCTTCCGCATATGGACGCCGCCATACTGGTTTCGCAGACCACGGGACGCAAGGCGGTGTTCGACGAGATAGCCGATGAGCTTTCAAGGCGGGTAGACAAGCTTGTGGTTCACATGACCATATGCAAGGCGACGCAGCAGCGCCAAAGGGAGGCCGAAACCCTGTCCCGCTTTTGCACCCGTATGTTTATTATCGGTTCCGAAACGAGCGCAAACGTAAGAGCGCTCGCCAAGGTGTGCGAAAAATGTTGTAAATATTCAAGAATTATAGACAATATCGACAAAATTCCTCTTGCTATTTTGGAAGCGCGTGATATAATAGGCTTTGTTGCGGGCGCATCAGCGCCGGACGTGATAATCATGGAGGTTATACAAGTAATGAGCGAACTCGAGAATGCGACAGTTGAAACCATCGAAGCGGAAGCTCCCGCCGAGGTAGTCGCCGAAGCAACCGAAATCCCCGAAGTATCCGCCGAAACCGAAGCTGTGGCAGAGCCTGCAGTCGAGGAAGAAGCAGCGGCAGAAGAAGCCGCCCCCGCCGCCGTCACCGAGCCTGACGGCGAGACCGAAGCTGTGCAGGTCGCGGACAACAGTTCCGACGATTTCCGCAAAGCCTTTGAAGGAACCATGAGAAGGATTCGTCCCGGTCAAGTCTTAACCGGTACCGTTCTTCAGTTAGTCGATGGCGAGATTTATGTCAACATCGGCTACAAGTCCGATGGCGTTATTCCCAAGGGTGAGTTTTCCACAAATCCCGACATGAAGGTTGAGGACGTCATTAAGGAAGGCGACAGCATCGACGTTGAAGTCGTAAAGGTCAATGATGGCGAGGGCAATGTTCTCCTGTCCCATAAGAACGTAGAGAGCAAGAAGCTCTGGGACGAACTTATGGTCGAAGGCATAGAGGAGAAGGTCTTTGACGCGGTTGGCAAGGAGGTCGTAAAGGGCGGTCTTATCGCTGAGATAGACGGCAACATTCGCGCCTTCATTCCCGCCTCGCTCGTTTCCACTAAATATGTTGAGAACCTGTCCGAGTATGTCGGCAAGCCCATCAAGGTCATGGTGCTTGAGGTAGACCGCGGCCGCAAGCGCGTAGTTGCTTCCGCCAAGAAGTATCTGCTCACAGAGCAGGAGCGCAAGCTTGCCGAGAAGTGGGATTCCATCATCGTCGGCAGCAAGGTCCACGGCGTTGTCCGCAGGATTACCGATTTCGGCGCGTTCGTCGACATCGGCGGCGTAGACGGTCTTGTGCATGTCACCGACACCGCATGGGGCAGAGTAAAGCACCCCTCCGACACCCTTTCCATCGGTCAGGAGATCGAAGTATTGGTATTGGGCGTCGATAAGGATAAGAAGCGCATTTCCCTGGGCTACAAGCAGCTTCAGCCCAAGCCGTGGACGATGGCCGCCGAGAAGTACCCCGTTGGCAAGATCGTCGAGGGCAAGGTTGTTCGCATAGTTCCCTTTGGCGCGTTCGTGGCGCTTGAGCCGACCATTGACGGTCTTATCCACATCTCTCAGATCGCGCTTCGCCGCATCGAGAAGGTCGAGGATGAGCTGAAGGTCGGAGACGTCGTGCGCTGCAAGGTGCTTGAGGTCAACCCCGAAGCCAAGAGGATCAGCCTGTCAAGGCGTGACGCCACCTTGGAGGAGAACCCTGAGATCGCAGCTCAGCTCGCCGCTGAAAAGGCGGAGCGTGAGAGGCTGTATCAGGAGCGCAAGGCGCAGCGCGAAGCTGACAGAGAGCAGCAGCAGCAGCCGCGTCAGCCCAGGAACAACGATCGCGGCGAACAGCGTCAGAGCAGAAGCGGCGAGCAGCGTCCCCAGAGCGCCCCGCGTCCCGCCGGCGACAGCCGTCCCGACCGCAGACGCCGCAACAACGAGGATGGCGACTACGAGCTTCCGCCCGTATCCACCACCACCACCTCGCTGGCTTCCCTCCTTGCCAACTTCAAGGCCGAGGATGACGAGTAAGCGATAACGGATAATAATAAAACGGAACCCCGCGATAACGTGGGGTTCCTTTTTTTCATGCCAACGTTAAAGGGCGGATTGGGCTGTCGGCGCGGCAGGCCTCATAAAATGAGCGCGGAGCTATATTGGAAATGCTGAAAAATAAAGGAAAAGTTTACAAAATCTCCTCGGTTTTTGGAGCAAATCGGGAACGGACGTATTCACAGTGCGGAATTTTTGTGATATAGTAAGCTTGCTATGAAGAAGGAAAAGACGAGACAGTCGTTTTATTTCAAGCCCGCATATTTCGTTCTGCTCATCCTCATCGACGCCTGTATATTGGCGGGGGTGCTTATTCCGCAGCGCGCCAAGATAAACGAGGCGCAGGAGCAGCTTGAGCTAAAGCAGCAGGAGCTTAATTCCATAGAGATAGAGTATCAGCGCGAGTTGGACAACCTTGACTATATGCGCACCGAGTCATATCAGCTTCAGCAGGGCAGCGAAAAATACGGATACCATTTCGAAGGAGACACACTGATACCCGATGATTCCTAAGACTGATTTTTGCGTAATCGATATAGGCAGCAACTCCATTCGTTTTATGCGGGTGGAGTTTATTTGTGGCAGTCCTCACTTTGGCGAAAAGAGCCTCTATACCGCTCAGCTTGCGGAGGGGCTTTTGGCGAGCGGACGCCTTGACCCAAAGAGAATGCGCTTGGCGGCGGACGCAATCGCGGACTTTAGGCGCAAGGCCTGTGGCTTGCCGGTGTACGCCTACGCCACGAGCGCGGTCAGGGACGCCGAAAACCGCGATGAGCTTTTGAGCATGATAAGGGAAAGCTCCGCCGTACCTGTGGAGATATTATCGGGCGAGCGGGAGGGCAGGCTTGCTTACCTTGCGGCGACGGGCGGTGCGGGAACCATGCTTGACATAGGCGGCGGCAGTATGCAGCTTGTAAGTGAAACGGAGTCCGTGAGCTTCCCGATAGGCTGTGTTCGCGCTAAGGATTATTGCAGGATAAGCTCGCAAGAGCAGCTCAAGTCCGAGATTTTCCCGTGGGCGTCCCGCATTGTGGGCGCCGCAAAGCCCCAGGGCGCGCCCTTCGTGGGCGTGGGCGGCACTATAACCACCGTGGGTATGCTGCTTTCAGGGCAAAGCGCATATCATAAGGAAGCTTTGGACGGAATACTGATTACCCCTGAGAATCTGTGTCCGCTGCTTGAAAGCCTTATCGCCATGGGCGCGGCGCGGCAAGAGCATCCGCTTTTGGCGCAAAGGCATGACACGATAGTCCAAGGCGGGGTGCTGTTGCTGTATTGGCTGCTTGAAAAGGGCATGTCGCCCCTGTCGCCGCATGACGCGGACGGCATGGAAGGCTATGCCATGCAGGTGATCCAAGACCGCATGACAAAGGATTAGGCATACAAAAATCCCCTGTGACCCAACGGCCGCGGGGGATGTAATTTATTGCCCGCCCCAACGCCCGACAAAGGGCATTTAGGGAGAGTATTGCCTACTCGAACATACGGTATCCGAACTTGCGGAGCGTGAGTATCTTCACACCGGAATCGAGGATCGCAAGCTTCTTGCGCAGTAACGAGATGTAGACCTCAACGCTGTTCTCGCCCGCGGTGGAGTCGTAGCCCCAAACCTTGTTCAGCAGCGTGTCCTTGCTGACGACAACGCCGCCGCTGCCAAGCAGAATCTGCATGATGGAGAACTCCTTCTTGCTCAGGCGCACGCGGTTTTTGCCGCAGGACAGCTCACAGGACGTGAGGTGCAGAGTGAGATCTCCAAAAGAGAGCGTGTCCATGATGACCTCGCCGCGCCTGCGCGTCAAGGCCTTAACGCCCGCGAACAGCTCAGGGTTATATATGGGCTTGGTCAGGAAATAGTCCGCCCCCGAATTCAGACCGAGAGCGCGTTCATCCGCGTCGTTGTGCGCGGTCAAAATAAGCAAGGGCGTGGCGATCTTGGCCTTGCGCAATTGTCCGCAAAGGGCAATGCCGTTTAAGCTCGGCAGCACAACATCCGCAATGATGAGATCGTAAGCCCTGGTCATGGCAAGGTCAAGCCCGATTTCGCCGTCGGAGCAGGTATCGCAGTCGTACCGCTTCGTGCGCAGAGCTTCCCTTAGCGTATTCGCAAGCTTGCCATCGTCCTCGATTATCAAAATTCGCATATAACCTCCGAGGTTTGAATGCGGCCCCTTTTATTGGGTCACATCATGAAGCTATTGTCATTATAACATAAGCGCAGAAAAAAACACCTAAATTTTGCGTTATTTCGTACAAATTTTACCAATTCTTAACGCTCCGTACATCAATTGCAATCGGTTCTATTTTCAGAAATCATGAGGGATTGTGTTCTCCCTTCCGCCCAAGCCGTTTCCAAGGGCTTGGGCACGCCCCCGCTCCCCGCCGCCCCTTTGTCAATATATTTTATTTGTAGAAAAATGGATATTGACAACGGAGGACAAATGTGTTTCAATACATATCGTGAGTTTAGTTAATCTAAACTTTGAGTTTAGAAAGGATTGACCGTGATGGAGATTGGGGAAAAGGTCAAGCAGCTGCGTTTGCGGCTGGGCTTGACGCAGGAGGAGCTTGCGGCGCGCACAGAGCTGACCAAGGGCTTCATCTCTCAGTTAGAGAGGGACATAACCTCGCCATCCATAGCGACGCTGATGGACATACTTGAAGCGTTGGGCACGGACATAGGCAGCTTCTTCAACGAGGCTCCAGAATCGAAGGTGGTTTACGCTTCCGACGATATGTTCATCAAGGAGGACGAGGGGCTTGAGATACGCTGGCTTGTGACCAACGCGCAGCGCAACCTCATGGAGCCTATACTCGTAACCTTAAAGGCGGGAGCGGAGACCGCGGCGCACGATCCGCACGAGGGCGAGGAGTTCGGTTACGTCCTCTCCGGTTCGCTCACGCTGTGCGACGGCGAGGAGCGGTTCAAGCTGAGGCGCGGCGACAGCTTCTACTTTCACCCGCATGGGGTACATCGGCTTATAAACAGCGGCAAGAGCGAGGCCAAGGTGCTTTGGGTCAGCGCGCCGCCGTCATTCTGATTTAATTTGGGAGGTTATAGGGCATGGAAAAGTCCAAGCATCTTATTGAGCTTATCGACGTATCGAAGGATTACGGCGGAGACGTCGCCTTGGAGCATATTAACCTGTACATCAACGACGGCGAGTTCCTGACATTGTTAGGCCCCTCCGGCTGCGGCAAGACGACAATGCTGAGGCTTATCGCGGGCTTCATCCTGCCGTCCTCCGGTATGATAATGATGGAGGGCAAGGACATCGCCCGCATACCCCCGCACAAGCGCGCGGTCAACACGGTGTTCCAAAAGTACGCCCTGTTCCCTCATCTGAATGTCTTTGACAATATCGCCTTCGGTCTCAAGATAAAGAAGCTTTCAAAGGACGAGATAGAGCGCAAGGTCAACTCCATGCTGAAGCTGGTCAACCTTGAGGGTTACGGCAAGCGCTGGGTGGATCAGCTTTCGGGCGGTCAGCAGCAGCGTGTTGCGATAGCCCGCGCCTTGGTCAATGAGCCTAAGATACTGCTCTTGGACGAGCCTCTGGGCGCGCTCGATCTGAAGCTGCGTCAGGAGATGCAGGTGGAGCTGAAGCGTATGCAGCAGCATCTTGGCATTACCTTCATATATGTCACCCACGACCAAGAGGAAGCCCTCACAATGAGCGACACCATAGTGGTCATGCGCGACGGCGTAATACAGCAGATTGGCCACCCCATCGACATCTACAACGAGCCTAAGAACAGCTTTGTCGCGGACTTCATCGGTGAGAGCAACATACTTGAGGGCATAATGCTTGAGGACTACCGCGTTCGCATGAACGGCGTCAACTACCGCTGCGTGGACGCGGGCTTCGGCAAGAATACCGAGGTGGACGTAGTCGTGCGCCCCGAGGATATAGACATGACACCGCCTGAGGGCGCGAAGGTTTCGGGTAGGGTTGCTTCCGTGGTTTTCATGGGAGTACACTATGAGATTTGCGTAGACGCGGGCGGCTACGAGTGGGTGGTACACACCACCGATTCGGCGGCGGTCGGCGACGTCGTGGGCATATCCATTCCGCCCGACGCCATACACATAATGAAGAAAACCCGTTCGATGAACATCCTTGACTGCGAGGTCTACCCCGAGGACGGCGAAATCTACATCGACGAGGTTGCCTTCCCCTGCGACAATATCGAGGGCTTCGAGAACAAGGAGGAGGCGTTGGTGCAGGTCACGCCCGCCGACGTAATAGTGACCGCGCCTCAGGACGCGAAGCTCACCGGCTTTGTCAAGGCCTGTATGTTCTTGGGTACGCATTACGAGATTACCGTTTCCTGCACGGACAACGACTGGATTATACTCTCTCCCGACTTCATGGAGGACGGGGAGGAAGTCGGCCTTGCCGCGGATCCCTCCAAGCTCGTACTCATCCACAAGAACGACGCGTAGACAGCGGAGGCAGCAGACATGAAGCGCACCGTTTTCTCATACCCATACATTGTTTGGATGCTGCTGTTCATAGTGGCGCCCATGCTGTTCATAGTGTTCTATGCCTTTACCGACGGCGGGGCGTTCAGCCTTGAGCCTATAAAGGCGGCGCTCTCGGCGGGCTACCTGAAGGTTCTCGGCCATTCCGCCCTGATCGCCCTCTACACCACCTATATATGCCTTTTGCTGGGCTATCCCGTGGCGTATATACTCTCCAAGATGAAAAAAGCCGTAGCCGCCTTGGTGTCGGTGTTCTTCATCGTACCAATGTGGATGAACTTCCTCCTGCGCACCTACGCGTGGAAGGTTCTTCTTGGCGCCTTCGCACCCGACCTTTTGTACACCGAAGCCGCCGTCCTCATAGGCATGGTCTATAACTTCCTGCCCTTTATGATACTGCCGATATATACGGTGCTTCAAAAGCTTGACAAGAGCTACATCGAAGCGGCCCGCGACCTCGGCGCGGACGGTGTTGTCACCTTTATGCGGGTGGTGCTTCCGCTCTCCGTCCCCGGCATAGTATCGGGCGTCACCATGGTTTTCGTACCCTCCATCACCGCCTTTGCCATATCACAGCTGCTGGGCGGCAAGATGACCGGTATGCTCTACGGCGACCTTATCTACAACAAGTTCGTGATAGAGGGCAGCCAAAACGTGGGCAGCGCGCTCTCCATAGTCCTGCTCATCAGCGTTTTGGTCAGCATGGGCGTAATGAAGCTCGTGGACAAGAGCCACGAGGAGGAAGGGGGTAAGCTCTGGTGAAGCGTCTTTGGAAATTTTTACAGGGAACCTACCTTGGGATCATGCTGCTCTTTCTGTATGCCCCGATATTCTTCCTCATAATCTATTCCTTCAACTCATCCAAGACCCTTGGCAACTGGACGGGCTTTACCTTCGACTGGTATGTAAAGCTTGTCACCAACTCCACCATAATCGACGCGATATGGGTGACTGTCTCCGTGGCCGTGATTTCGAGCATAGCCGCGACCGTCCTTGGCACAGCCGCCGCAATCGGCATACAGTCCATGAAGAAGCGTCGCCGCTCCCTCATACTGGGCGTTTCACAGCTTCCCATGGTCAATCCGGATCTCGTCACCGGCGTGTCGCTGATGCTGCTCTTCATGTTCGTAGGCCTCAGGAACGGCTATGTGCGCCTTCTCATAGCCCACATAACCTTCAACATCCCTTACGTTCTTTTCAGCGTGCTTCCGCGCCTTCGTCAAAGCTCCGATATGCTCTATGAGGCCGCCCTTGACCTTGGCTGTACGCCGATGCAGGCGCTTTGGAAGGTCGTTATTCCCGACATCTCTCCGGGAATAATCTCAGGCTTTATCTTGGCTTTCACACTCTCCATAGACGATTTTGTGATAAGCTTTTTCGCGGGCAACGGAGTGGACAACCTCTCCATGTACATCTTCTCAAGTGCGCGTCAGGGCGTTAACCCCGCCCTCTCAACGATAATCTTCATTCCCGTGCTGACACTGCTGCTCATAGTCAACATCCGCAGCATACGCAAGGAGCGCGAGGACGAGATACAGAATAAAAAAACAAAGATAAAAACAAGATAAAAGGGGACACCAACATGAAAAAACTGACCGCTGTACTGCTTATCGTCATAATGGCGGGCATAGCCTGCCTCTCCGCCTGCTCCGGCTCCAAGCCGACCCTCAACGTCCTCAACTGGGGCGATTACATAGACCCCGAGCTAATTGAGGAATTTGAAGCTGAGTACGGCGTCAAGGTAAAGTACACCACCATGACCAGCAATGAGGAGATGCTGATAAAGCTTCGCGCCTCGGACTGTGTATACGACCTCTGCTTCCCGTCCGACTATATCATCGAAAAGCTGATTGCCGAGGACCTTTTGTATGAGCTGAACTATGACAATATCCCTAACGCCGCCAACACCGACGCCAATATCCTTGCAATCACCGACGCTTTCGACCCAGGCAACAAGTACTCCGTACCATATATGTGGGGAACTGTCGGCATACTCTACAACACCACCATGGTTGACGATGTTGTTGACAGCTGGGACATACTCTGGAACGAAAAATACGCCGGCAAGGTCTTGATGTACGACAGCGTCCGCGACACCATCGGGCTTTCCCTCATACGCTTGGGCTATGACATCAACACCCGTTCCGAAGCCGAGGTTTACGAGGCCGCCGACGAGCTTGTCCGGCAGAAGGCCAACGTCGCCATGGCTTACGGCACCGACGACAATAAGGAAGTTATGATAAACAACCGCGCCGCCATGACCGTAATCTACTCCGGCGACGCCCTCTACTGCATACAGGAAAACCCCGACCTTGCCTACGTCGTCCCCTCCGAGGGCAGCAACGTCTGGTTTGACAACATGATTATTCCCAAGACCTCCGAGAACACCGAGCTTGCCGAGAAGTTCATCAACTATCTTTGCGACGCTGAAGTGGCCAAGCGCAATACGGAGTACATCTACTACTCCACCCCCAACGCCGCCGCCATGGCGCTGCTCTCACCCGACTTCACCGACGACCCCGCCTACAACCCGACCGAGGACATCCTCGCCCGCTGTACCGTATTCCATGACCTGGGCGACTTCATAAGCGTTTTCTCCGCCGCCTGGGAGCGTGTATCACAGGGCTAAACAAAATCCCCCACGGCAATAGGGAATTACCGTGGGGCTTTGCTTGGGTGCAAAGTAAAGGGACACGATAAAGCGCTGCTTTGCCGTGTCCCTTGTTTGTTGCTTAGTTACTTTAGCAGCTCCTCCATCTCATCAAGCAGCTCGGAGAACAGGCGAATTGCGGCGTTGACGGGTTCGGCGGTGGTCATATCCACGCCCGCAAGCTTGAGTATGGAGATGGGATCCATGCTGCCGCCCGCAGAGAGGAAGCGTTTGTAGTCGGCGACAGCGGGCGCGCCCTCGGTGAGGATGCGGTTCGCGATGGCGCAGGCGGAGGAAATCCCCGTGGAGTACTGGAATACATAGAAATTGTAGAAGAAGTGCGGTATGCGCTCCCACTCGTAGGCGATTTCGGGATCGACCGTAACGGCGTCTCCGAAATAGCGCTTGTTCAGCTCATAGTACTTCTCACAGAGGGCGTCGGCGGTTAGGGTCGTTCCGGATTCGGCCAGCTCGTTCATGAACAGCTCGAACTCGGCGAACATGGTCTGACGATAGAGAGTGCCGCGGAAGCTCTCCAGGAAGTGGTTGATGAGGTATGCGCGCTCGCGCTTATCCTTGGTATGCTCCAAGAGATAGCGCACAAGAAGCACCTCGTTGCAGGTGGAAGCGACTTCCGCGACGAAGATAACGTAGTCCGAATTGCAGACGGGCTGATTCTGGATGGAGTAGTAGGTGTGGAGCGAGTGACCCATTTCGTGGGCAATCGTGAACATATTGTCAAGGGTGTCCTTCTGGTTGAGCAGCACGAAGGGGTGCGGGTCGCCGCAGGAGGAGTACGCGCCGCTGCGCTTGCCCTCGTTCTCGTAGACGTCGATCCAGCGGTTGTTGAAGCCTTCCTTGAGTATCCTGATGTAGTCCTTGCCCAAGGGCGCGAGGGCGGCAATGATAATCTGCTGCGCCTCCTCGTAGGGGATTTCCCTGTCGGCGTCGCTGACTATGGGCGTATAGAGGTCGTACATATGCAGCTCGTCCAGACCCATGAGCTTCTTTCTCAGGGCGGCGTAGCGATGCATAACGGGCAGGTTCGCGTTGACCGCGTTGATGAGGTTGTGGTATACGGAGACGGGGACCTCGGTTTCGTCCAAGGCGGCGTGAAGCGTGGACTCGTAGCCTCTTGCGCGGGCGTTGAAGATAAGCCCCTTGACCTGCGCGTCCAAGAAGGCCGCGACGGTGTTCTTGAAGCTTGCGAAGCTGTGATACAGCGAGTCGAAGGCGGCCTTGCGCACATTGCGGTCGGAGCTTTCGAGCAGGGGGACGTATGAGCCTTGGGTGACGTGCAGGACGTTGCCCTCGGAATCCGTAATGTCGGGGAAGCGCAGGTCGGCGTTGCGGAAAGCGGAGCCGATGTCGCCGGGCGCGGAAACGACCTGACCGGAGAGCGCAAGCAGCCGTTCCTCGGCGTCGGAGAGCGTGTGCGCCTTCTTGCGGCGCAGCTTGTCAAGCTTGCGGGAGTATACCCTAAGCTCAGGCCTTTCGTCCATGAACGCTTGCAGCTTCTCGTCCGGAATCGCGATGATTTCGGGCGCGGAGAACGCGTCGACGCTTGTTATCCCGACATAAAAGCTCATGAGCCTGCCCTTCATGGCAAGGTAGAAGGAGTTGGCGGTGTCCTCGTCGGACTTGCGCATGACGTAGTTGGCCAAACGCCCCACCTTAATCGTTATCTCGTCGGACAGCAGCATGTAATTCAAGAGGGCCTCGGCGCTCTCGCTCAGCCTGCCCTTGAAGGCCGCGACCTCATCGGGGAAGGACTGCGCCTTGCCGAAGGCTTCCTCCCACAGCGCGTCGGTTTCAAACAGATCCTCGGTCGCCCAGGTGTACTTCTTCTCAACTTCACTTCTCTTGGGTATGCGCTTTTGCTTTGCCATTTCCTTTATAAACCTCCGTCGATATTTGCTTGATTGTAACACGAACTTTATAAGAAGTACAGTACCTAATTTGCGCATGACCAAGAATGCGCGTTCCGCTTGACAGCGGCAAGCAAGGAACGGTATAATCACAAGAAAAAGAAGGGGGCTTTCAATATGCAGGTACGTTTGGGAAAGACACAAATCATTGCCGAGAAGAACGGCTTTGGGGCGCTGCCGATTCAGCGGGTCTCAACGGAATACGCCGTGAAGCTTGCGCGAAAGGCGTTCGACGGGGGATTCAATTTCTTCGATACTGCAAGGGCGTACACGGACAGCGAGGTCAAGCTTGGCATAGCGCTAAAGCCCGTGCGTGACAAGCTCTTTATCGCAACCAAAACGGCGGCGACCACTCCGGAGGATTTCTGGGAGGATTTGCACACAAGCCTTGAGAACCTTCAGACCGACTACATCGACATATATCAGCTCCATATGGCCAAGCGCTGCTATCGCCCCGACGACGGCACGGGTATGTATGAGTGTATGCAGGAGGCCAAGCGGCAGGGCAAGATAAGGCATATCGGCATCACGGCCCACCTAATCGGCGTTGCGGAGGAGATAGTCGAGAGCGGTCTGTATGAAACGCTGCAATTCCCGTTCTGCTGTCTTGCGGGCAAACGCGACATTGCCCTTGTCGAGAGCTGCAAGAGGGCCGACATGGGCTTTATCGCCATGAAAGCCTTGTCGGGCGGGCTTATTACCAACTCGGCCGCCGCTTACGTCTGGCAATCCCGCTATGACAACTCGCTTCCTATATGGGGAGTTCAGCGCGAAACCGAGCTGGACGAGTTCATATCCTACATCAATAACCCGCCCAAGGACGACGACGCCATAGCCGCCGTTATCGAACAGGACAGGCGTGAGCTTTCGGGCAGCTTCTGCCGCGGCTGCGGCTACTGTATGCCCTGTCCCATGGGTATCAAGATAAACAACTGCGCCCGCATGTCGCAGATGATAAGGCGCAGTCCCTCCGAATCATGGCTCACATTAGAATGGCAGGCCGAGATGGAGCGCATCACGCAGTGCATACACTGCAACAGCTGCGTCAAGCGCTGCCCCTATGAGCTGAATACGCCCGAGCTGCTTGTCAAGAACTTAGAGGATTATCGCCGCCTCGCCAAGGCCTACAACGAGGAGCATAGATAGACCCACGGCGCGCAATCACTTTGGCTATTGTGCCGCCCCATAAAAACCGTCCCTCGACCTTCATGCTTTCACCAAGCTCCTTCGTCACTTTTAGAGTAGACGAAGGAGCTTTTTATTCAGCGAACGGCTTAGCCCGCGCCAAACGACAGACATGAAATACTCAACAGGGTCGGGCGAACGCGGCTCGTCCGACCTGCATTAATCGCGTTGGGCATATCGTGTAAGCTCCGCTGCATCGAGACGGCAGGGTCAATAGATGACAAGTGGAAGTAAATTATTTTTCGGCGTATTGTCTAAAGCTTTTCATACTGCTATAATTATCGGTATAGCGAGGTTGGTGATGAAAAGCTTATCCCCCAAGTGGTTCATCTGCATACTTATTGCGGTGTTGATCGTTTGTCTGGCGATCTTCGGCTGTTTCGCGCTCTCAGAATACATGACCTTCGGCGTGACCGCGCCCGCGTTCACCGCGACGCCCACGCCCGTTTCCACGTCCGCACCCGCCGTAAGCGCCATAGTCGCAGTTCCCACTCCGACCCCCACCCCCGCGCAGGCGGAGCGCATTGAGGGCGTACACGTCATAATCAAGAACAAGGTCATTTTCGCCGCCGACAGCGCCAAGACCGCCTACCTTGTGATAACCGATTACATGAACGCCATGGCCGAAACGGGCATAGCCTCCAACGAATGGCTTGTGAGCTGCAGCCTTCCCGACAAGGTTTACCTTGCCCCCGCCGACGGCTCCGTACTGATACGCGACCACGATTCCGCCTACGCCTACCTTATGGAGGACGCTCAGCGCCTGCCGCTCGTGCGCATAGTCGCACGCTGCACCACCCAAAGCGTCGAGCCTCAGGAGGAGACTCGCGTATCGGACGCTCTGCCCGCATGCAGCCGCATTGTGAGCTTTGGGGCGAGCGAGCTAACCGCAATTTATACCGAAACCGAGTACTTAGGGCAGCTTGAAAGCTCCGTTATCGAGACCAATCGCTTCAGACTTCGCGACTCCATACTTAAGCTTACCGTGACGGGCGGCTATACCGCCAAGAACCCCAACGGCGAGCCTGGGCGCAACGAGGGCGAGACAGGCCCCAAGTCAGGCGCCCTGGACTTCGACCCGCCCATCCACGCCGCGGTCTATTCCAACTACGGTATGCGAAAAGGGCAGATGCATTACGGCATAGATTACAGGGGCAAGACCGGCACTATGGTATTCGCCCCCGAGGAGGGTGTGGTCGTGTACTGCGCGAACCGCGGCGCCTACGGCTTTGTCATAGACATTCGCCACGGTGACAGCGGCTTTGTGACGCGCATCAGCGGCATGGGCGAGGTTAACGTCGAGCTTTGGGAGCGTGTCTCAAAGGGACAGCAGCTTGGGACGCTCGGCGGCGAGGATAATTATGGCATACTGCATTTTGAAATCATCATCGACGGGATTCCCTACAACCCGCTGCAATACCTGTAAGCGATAAGGCGGCTGTACAGCTCCCCCGCCGAGGTTATTATAATGAAGGAGTATAAATGAACGGATTTGTCAAAATCATCAGTATAGTATTGCTGCTTGCCCTCTTTGCGGGCTGCGGCGGCGTTGTGCAGGAGCCGGAGGTCACGGCGGAACCGATAGTCGAGACCGCCAAGCCCACGACCGCGCCCACGCAGGCCCCCATAGTGATTGAGACTTCTGCGACCGCCGAGGTCACGGGCATACCCACCTTCACCCCCGAGCCTACCGCGACGCCTGTGCCAACGGGTCTGCTCCACGGCAGGTTTGCTGAAAAGTTTCTGCCCGAGGGCGAAACCCGCTTGGACGAAACAAGCTATCGCAGCGACGCCCTCTGTATCGAGATAAGCATACAGTACATATACAGCGGCGCGGATTTCGACCCCTCGCAGGACACCCATGACAAGAGCCTTGACAGACACCGCAATACCTGCTATGTCGTGGACGTCTACCTTCAGGACATTAAGCTGCTCAAGACGGGCAGCGCCGGCGACAGCTTCGCCGCCCTTACGACCGATGAGGTAACGGACATAGCGGGCAAGTATAATGCCTTGCTTGCCGTATCGGGCGATTACTACGCGCATGAGACGAAGGGTACTGTCTACCGCAACGGTCAGCTGTTTCGGGACAGCTTCTATCAGTATCGCGACAGCTGCTTCCTGTACCTTGACGGCACGGTGGAGATGGCTTCGCGCTTCGACCATGAGGGCGGCACCCTTACCCGCGACAATGTATGGCAGGCGTGGACCTTCGGGCCAATCTTAGTGGATGGCGGCGAGGTTCTCCCCGCCACGCAGTACAAGGGTTACAGCATAGCCACCGAGAACCCCCGCTGCGCCTTCGGCTATTTCGAGCCGGGGCATTACTGCTTTGTCATCGTAGACGGCAGGCAGCGCTACTATTCCTACGGAATGACCCTTGAGGAGCTTGCCGAGTTCATGAAGGGGCTTGGCTGCGTCTCCGCTTTCAACCTTGACGGCGGCGAGTCCGCGCAGCTCTACTGGAACGGCGGGATTTACAGCAAGCCCTCCGACGGCGGCAGGCAGATTAGCGACGTTATCTATTTTACTACTTACGGAGGCTGATATGACGGAAAGAAAAGCGACTCAAGCCGACGCCGCGGCGCTTTGGCGGCTTGTGGGATTGAGCCAAAGGAGCATGGCGGAGCTGAACATCGACCAATGGCAGGACGGCTACCCCGAATACAGTCAGATTGAGAACGACACAGCGGGCGGCAACTGCTGCCTTTTGACGGAGGGTGACGCCGTTGTTGGCGCGCTCACCGTGGGCTTTGCTCCCGAAGCGGCCTACGACAATCCCGAGGAGGGGGGCTGGAGCTGTGACAAGCCCTATGTTGTGATTCACAGAAGCATGACCGACCCCGCCTTCAGGGGGCGCGGCGTCGCGGGAAAGCTATTTGCGATAGCGGAGCGCGAGGCCGAGACGCACGGCATAGCCTGCGTTCGGGTGGACACCCATCCGGATAATATCCCCATGCGCAGAGCGCTTGAGAAGAACGGCTATGAGTACAGGGGAAAAATCAGCATACACCACGGCACGGAGCAAGCCCTGCCGAGGGTGATATACGAGAAGTGCTTGAAGGTAAAGGAGTAAGTTATGGCAAGTCGTAAGCAGAAAAAGCCCCTTCCGTGGGGAGTGTGGGCCGTAATCCTTGCAGTCGCGGTAATCGCGGTCGTGTTCGCCTTGAGCGACGCGGGCGACGAGTTCTTCGACAAGTACTACGGCACAGGCGACTACGCCATGGCAAGCGACAGCAAGAAGCCCGCCACACAAACGCAGACGGGCGACAGCGCGAAGCCCGACGCCGCGGCCACCGACTACACGACCACTACGGCGCCCGACAAGGCCACGGCAAAGCCCGTCGAGGCGGGTTCGTCCTTTGAGATACACTTCATAGACGTGGGGCAGGCGGACTGCGCGCTTGTGATATGCGACGGACAGACCATGCTCATTGACGGCGGCAACTCCGACGACTCCAACCTGGTGTATTCGCACCTAAAGCGCTATGACATAACAACTCTTGACTACGTCGTGGTGACGCACGCGCATGAGGACCATGTGGGCGGTGTATCGGGCGCGTTGTCCTTGGTTACAAGCGTGGGCGTGGCGTACTGCCCGGTCACAAGCTACGATTCCAAGGCGTTTCGCAACTTCGTGACCAAGCTTGACGACCTCAAAACGGAGATCACCGTGCCTTCGGTGGGCGACAGCTTCACACTTGGGAGCGCCGAGGTCACAATAATCGGGCCGGTCAAGGAGACAAGCGACACCAACAACACCTCCATAGTCATGCGTATAGTCTACGGGGAGACGGTATTCCTGTTCACAGGCGACGCCGAATATGAGGAGGAGAACGACATTTTGGAGCTTGGTTATGACCTAAGCTGCACCCTTTTGAAGGTCGGGCATCACGGCAGCAGCAGCTCCACAAGCTACCGCTTCCTGTACGAGGCCGATCCGACATACGCCATAATCTCGGTGGGCAAGGACAATTCCTACGGCCACCCACACAGCGAGACGCTTTCAAAGCTCAGCGACGCGGGCGTTATTGTGTACCGCACGGACGAGACGGGCGACATAATCTGCACAAGCGACGGGCAGACCCTGAGCTTCGAGTTTGCGAAGATTCCATAGAGACGAGGAAAGCTTGACGACCATCAGCCCCGAATTCGAATATCTTATGCGCATAGTGGGCGACTGCGCTGCGGGCAGACCCCTAAGCCATGGCAGCGTTGACGTCGATAAGGAGCGCCTGCTCAGCTTGGCGCGGGAACAGGGCGTAATCGTCATGGCCGCCGCCATGCTGCAACAGGACGAGCATCTGCCCTCACAGCTGCGCGATCGCTGCGAGGCGCTGTATTACAGACGCTCGGCGGACGAGCTGCAAAGGCGCAGGCATATAACTGAGCTTATAGCGCGGCTCGAGCAAGAGGGCATACCCGTTATTGTGCTGAAGGGCTTTTCCGCCGCGAGACGCTATGCGGAGCCGATGACGCGCATATCGGGCGATGTTGACCTGTTTGTTTCGCCCAAGGACGAACGCAAGGCGCTGCGCCTGCTTGAAAGCAGCGGCTTTGCCGTAACTCCAAGGGCAACCTTCAGCCACCACTCGGAGTGCGTTCACCCGGGCTTGGGCGAGCTTGAGCTGCACATCGCCCTGTATGAGGACAACGCGGAAAGGCTGTGGTTTCAAGGCATATCGACGGCGAACGGACAAAGCGTCAGAGTTAAGACGGAATGCGGAGAATTCTCCGCGCTTGCCCCGAATGACGAGCTGCTGTTTATCGCGCTGCACCTTGTGAAGCACTTCGTTTCGGGCGGGATGGGCCTGCGTATGATATGCGACCTTGCCCTCTGCCACGCGGACGCGGCTAACGCTAACTATTTATGTTGTTTCCATGAGCAGTTAAGCCGACTTGGGCTTGACGCTGTCGTAAGCTATGCGCTTTGCATAGCGGATAGATATATGGGTATACCCTTCACGGGCGACTTCATGCCCGATGAGGACATGCTTTTGAGTATGTGCCGCGACTGCGAGCGCGGCGGCGTGTTCGGCTTCAATGATTTTGAGAACCGCGTCAGCTCCTCCGCCTCGGCAAGGGTCAAGCTTTCCGAAAAGAGGAACGCCGCTTACTTGGCGAATAGGGCGCGAAAGCTGTTGCTCTATCAGTTCCGAAGGGTGTTCCCGCCCTTTAGAACGCTTAGTGAGGAGTACCCGATAGTTAAGGAACGCCGCTTGCTCACGCCGTTTATATGGTGTAAGCGAACGGCATTGCATACCGTGAACGTTATTAAACGCAAGCCGCAAGGCGGCAAAGCGGCAGCACCCGATCCCGAACGGGAACAGTTGCTGCATAGCCTCGGGCTGTAACGGCGGGCGGCTTGCCAAAACGCTGTGGGTATTTGTGAGCTTCGGCAACTTACTTGTCATCCTGAGGAGCGAACCGCGACGAAGGATCTTGAAACAGACTTGCGGTGACAGGGGCGCTCCCCCGTGGGATTTCCGCCGTCATTGGTCATGTTCCCGCCGTGAGCGCCCCATGACTTTCATATTTTCCGCAAGATCCTTCGCAAAGCTCAGGATGACAGCGGGGGTGGGGTGACGGTGCAATCATGTCATTGGGCAAAGGTGCAGGGGACAAAGCCCGGCTGTCATCCTGAGGAGCGAACCGCGGCGAAGGATCTTGAAACAGACTTGCGGCGATAGTGGCGCTCCCCCGTGGGATTTCCGCCATCATTGGTCATGTTCCCGCCGTGAGCGCCCCATGACTTTCATGTTTTCCGCAAGAGCCTTCGCAAAGCTCAGGATGACAGCGGGGGTGGGTGGATAAGAAGATGGAATAAAGAAATGACAGTAAAGATGTAGTTTTTCCATTATATCCCAACGGGAAGAAGTCCAAAGTCAGACTGTCCAAGATCAATATCGTTATACGCCAACGGAACGGGCAAAGACGGGTGAACCGACTTTGCCCGTTCAGTATTTGAAGTTTAGTGGGGAATCAGTAAGGGCGAAGCTTTACCTAAAGGTTCCCCTTTGGCGGGGCGTGGGGCGGCGCCCCACGGTATTCCACTTTGGCGGCGCTCCACGGTTTCCCACCGTTCCCCGTAAGCGGCGCCCACGATTCCCCGTAAGCTGCGCCGCAGGGATTATTCTCCCATAACCTTTTCGGCGATGCTGTTGTTTACAACGTCCTCGAAGGCGGGGCGGACGGTCAAGAAGCCGTTGAACTCTATGACGTCCAAGAGATGCTCATAGTCCTCCTGATACATCATGGGTTCGGTTTTCCACGCCTGCGACTCGCGGTAGGAGCTTGCGACATAGGTGAGGCTTTCCTCGGAGGCGTCGGGGAAGTAGGGCTGCATGGCCTTGGCGACTTCAAGGTCTGTCGCGGTGAGTATCCACTGCTGAGCTTTGTAGATGGCGCGAATGAAGGCCTCCGCAAGCTCCGGCTTTTCCGCCAACGCGGTCGGGGTCATGGCGTAGACGGTATAGGGGATGTTGCCCGAATCCATACCGACAGACGCCACGATGTAGCCCTTGCCGGCCTTTTCGAACTCGGTCGCGGTCGGCTCAAAGAGGGTTACATAATCGCCCGTGCCGCCCTCAAAGGCGCCGGCCATAAGGGGGAACTGTATCGAGTCGATAACCTCAACGTTCACGCCGGGCGTAAGCCCGTGCTGGTTCATGACGTAAAGCAGGGTCATGAGCGGCATACCGCCGGGGCGGCCGCCTATTACGGTCTTGCCTTCAAGGTTGGACCAATCAAAGTTCGGCTCATCGACGCGGGAGACAAGGAAGGAGCCGTCGCGTCTTGTGAGCTGCCCGATTATCACGGGCGCGTCGCTTCTGCCTTCGGCGGCGACGTACACGCAGGTTTCGGGACCTGTCAGGATGATGTCGGCCTCGCCCGCGAGCATGGCGGTCATGGCCTTGTCAGAGCCGCCCGAGGTGGTGATGTTCACCTGCAAGCCCTCCTCCTCAAAAAAGCCGAGAGCCGCAGCGACGTATTGCGGCGCGTAGAACACGGAGCGGGTCACCTCGTGCAGTTCCACGGTGACAAGCTCGGCGTCCTTCTCCGCCTTTTCGCAGGCCAAGGGCAGGATAAGGAGCAGCGCGCATAAGAGCAGACAAAAGAACTTCTTCATTTTTATACCGGTACCTCCGTTTTTAGTCATGCTCCATAGTATGACGGTAAAGTTTTTTAGGTGAATTGTATTTAGGGTTTGAAAAAGTATTGCGGATAGGTTATAATGGCTGTGATTACCAACGGAGGTATCGAAAGATGAACGATGTGTCGGGCGGAACGACCCGCTTCAAGAACAATCGTGAGCCCAAGAGCGCCCGCGAGGTTTTGATGACGGTATACGAGGCAATGGAGCAAAAGGGCTACGACCCCGTAAGCCAGATAGTCGGCTATCTGCTTTCGGGCGATCCAACCTATATCACCAGCTACAACAATGCGCGCTACCTTATCCTGCGCATCGAGCGTGACGAGCTCTTGGAGGAGCTTGTGCGTTTTTACGTCACCGAGCAGAAGCGGTCGAATGATTAGGATATTAGCTCTTGACGTCGGCGAAAAGCGCATAGGCGTGGCGGTTTCGGACGCCCTTGGGATAAGCGCCCAGGGGGTGGAGACCTATACGCGCCAAAACCGCGACAAGGACGTGGAGCATATCTTGGAGCTTGCGAAGCGGTATTCGCCCTGCAAGCTGCTGTTCGGTCTGCCGCGCAATATGGACGGCAGCTACGGCCCTCAGGCGGAGAAGATTCAACGCTTTGCGGACAGGATACTGGAGAGCTGGGACGGCGAACACGACTTTTACGACGAGCGCATGACGACCATGGCGGCAAGCAGGGTGCTGTTGGACGCCGATGTGTCCCGCGCAAAGCGCAAGACGGTCATAGACAAGCTTGCGGCCGTGGTCATCCTGCAAGGATATATGGAACGAGAGCGCAACAGAGCCAGGTAAACAAAGAGAGATAAACAAAGCAAACAACGAGGAGGGCGCGATAGATGAACATTTCAGATGAATCCCCAAAGGTCACTCTTGTCGCGGACAACGGCGTCGCCGTGGACTTCGACATTGCGGCCACGGTGGAGCATGAGGGGCGTTACTACGCAATGCTGACGCCCGCCGAACCCGACGAGACTATCGAGGACGAACCACAGTTCTTCCTGATGCACGTTGACGAGGTGGAGGGCGGCTATCAGTTTTCACAGGTCATCGACGAGGCCTTAACGCTCGCGGTGATGAACAAGATTATGGACATGATTGATTCGAGCGCGGACAACCCGCCCGCGTTTTAAGTAAGGAGAATACAATGGAAGAATTGGTTGACAACAACATCGTCACGCTGACCGACGAGAACGGCAGCGAGGTGGATTTTGACCTCATCATGGTTTTCAACTATGAGGGCAAGCGTTACGCCGCCATGACCCCGCTGGACGACAGCGTGGACATAGAGGACGACGAGGTGCTGATACTTGAGGTTACCGAGGACGGCGACGATATGCTGTTCTCCGGAATAGAAAACGAAGTCCTGTTGGACGAGGTTTTCGCCGCGTTCAACGAGCTTTATGAGGCGGAGCTTGACGCGGCCGACGCCGAGGACGACAAGGACTGACAGGTTCTCGCCCCCTTTTTAGCAATTTTCGTCAGCGATAATGGGATGAGTGTGAAGTCCGGAGCCAAGGCCGTTTAGGGCTTGCCCCTTTAATTGGCGCTTGTCCGGATTTTTGACGCATAATAACCCGCCGCAATACCAAAACACCGAGTGTTTGCCCTTGTGCTTTGGGCTGTGGCTGTGTTATAATGGGATGTTTTAGTGGAGGTACGCTGCATGAACAGTATGACAGGCTACGGCAAGGGAACGGCGTCTCTTGACGGCAGGGAGTTCACCGTTGAGCTAAAGAGCGTGAATCATCGCTATCTTGACCTGTCGATGCGCTTCCCGCGCAACGTCGCCGCCGCCGAGGACGTGGTGCGCGGCGTGCTGAAGAAGCGCTTCGCGAGGGGGCATATCGACGTTTACGCGGGCTATACCAACAGCCGCAGCGACTCCGTAACGATAAGCTGTGACTCGGAGCTTTTGACGGCCTATGTGAGGGCCGCAAGAGAGGCCAACAAGACTTTGAGCCTGTCCGACGACCTGACCCTGAGCCGCGCCATAGCCCTTCCCGACGTGTTTGAGATAGTGCGCGGTGAGGACGATGAGCAGGCCGTGATGCAGCTTGCGGCCAAGGCCGCCGAGCTTGCCTCAGACGCGCTTGCCGCCATGCGCCGCGTGGAGGGAGAGAACCTCAAAGCGGTGATAGAGGGCTACCTAAACGAGGTCGAGTCCGTGGTGAACAGGCTTGAGCTGCGCGCCCCGCAGGTCGTTGAGGAATACAAGGTCAAGCTTTCGGAGCGAATAACAAAGCTCTTGGACGGCGTCGAGGCAGACCCTTCAAGGCTTGCGATGGAAGTGGCGGTGTTTGCCGACCGCGCATCGGTGGACGAGGAGCTGTGCCGTATGCGCAGCCATATCTCGCAGTTTCAAAATGAGCTTGGCGGGAATGAGCCCTGCGGCAAGAAGCTGGACACCCTTGTTCAGGAGATGTTTCGCGAGACCAATACGACGGGGTCGAAGTCCTTCGATGCGGACATGACCGCGGCCGTGCTTGAGAATAAGGCTCTGCTTGAGAAGATACGCGAGCAGGTGCAGAATTTGGAGTAAGCGATGTTGCTTGTCAGCATAGGGTTCGGCAATTTGGCGGCGGCGGAGCGCATTTGCGCGATAGTGTCGTCGGATTCCGCGCCGATAAAGCGCATAGTCACAGAGATGCGCGGCAAGCCCCAGCTCGTTGACGCAAGCTGCGGCAGGCGCACCCGCGCCGTGCTGTTCATGGATGACGGACATATTATCCTGTCCGCCCTTCAGCCCGAGACGATACAGGGAAGAATCGAAAACCTACAAAAATCCGGAGGAAGCGTTAATGCAGAATAGAGACGGTCTGTTGTTGGTGGTTTCAGGGCCTGCGGGAGTGGGCAAGGGGACAATCAACGGGCTTATGCTGGAGCGTCACAGCGACATACGGATGTCGGTGTCGGTGACGACCCGCAAGCCCCGTCCGGGCGAGATAGAGGGGGTACATTACTTCTATCGCAGCGAGGAAGAATTCCTTGATATGGCAAAGCGGGGGAAGTTTTTGGAATACATGCATGTGTTCGGCTCCCATTACTATGGGACGCCCAGGAGCTTCGTTGAGAGTGAGCTTTCATGCGGCAGGTCAGTAATGCTTGAGATAGACGTTCAGGGGGCATTGAAGGTTAAAAGCTCCTTTCCGGACGCGCTGCTCGTGTTCATCGCTCCGCCGTCAATGTCACAGCTGAAGTCACGGCTCATAGGACGCGGCACCGAGACCCCCGAGCAGATAGAGCGGCGCTCGGCGACCGCCTTCGAGGAGCTTCGGCATATTTCAAGCTTTGACTACGTTATTGTTAACGATGTTATCGACGCCGCGGTCTCGCGTTTTGAGGCCATACTGAGGGCCGAAAGGTGCAGGGTGTCGCGCAACTCGGATTTCATAGAAAGTATTCAAAAAGGAGTGCAATAGATATGCTTAATCGCCCGCCCGTAAATGAGTTGGTAAAGAAAACAGGAAGCCGTTACATGTTGGTGACGGCGGTTTACAAACGCGCAAGGGAGCTTCAGGACGACCCGATGAGACTCAATGGCAGAAAGCCCGTCTCGGTCGCGGTCGATGAGCTGTACGCAGGCACCGTGCGCGTGGACAAGCCCGAAGGCTAAACCATATTACCCGCGTGACACAGCGGGTTTCGGTATAGCTTGGGCGCCCTAAAGGGGGTACCATGTACGCGGAGGTCATAGTCGATATAGCCACGGCTGCCGTCGATTCAAGCTTTACATACCGCATACCCAATACGCTGTCCGTAGAAATAGGACAGCATGTTAAAGTACCCTTCGGCAGGGGCAATACCCTGAAGGAGGGTTTTGTTGTTGCCAAAAAAGACGACACGGAGCTTGAAAATGTAAAGGACATAGCAGGAATAATCGGAAGGCTGCCCGTCTTTAGTGAGGAGCAGTTAGAGCTGTCAAAATGGATACGCAGAGCCTACCACAGCCTTTGGGTGGACGCTTTGAGGCTTATGATACCCGCGCAGCTTCGCGGCGAACGGGTGAGCGAGAAGGTGGTGCGCACCGTGCGCATTAAGGATGCGGAAGGCGCGAACGCCGCCCTTTCAAAGGGTATGCGCTCGTCCTCGCAGGAGGAGCTTTTACGCCTGCTCACGGACAGCGGCTTGGAGCTTGCGCTTCATGAGCTTATGCCTTCCATACCCAAGGTCTGCACCGCGGCCGCCGCCCTTCACAAGAAGGGATTGGTGGAAATCAATAGCCGCAGCGTTTACAGACGGCCGCAAAAGGCGGTGGAGCGCGATGTTCCGCCCGAGCTGACGCCCTCTCAGAGGGACGCGGTGGACGAGATTACCGGTCTTATGGACGAGGGCGGCAAGACCGCGCTGCTGTTCGGGGTGACGGGAAGCGGCAAGACGGAGGTTTATCTCCACGCCCTGTCGTACTGCGCCAAGCTTGGCAAAGGCGCGATTGTGCTTGTGCCGGAGATAGCCTTGACCCCGCAGACCATACGCCGATTTTCGGCGCGCTTCGGGGACACCGTCGCTGTACTGCACAGCCGCCTTTCGGCGGGCGAACGCTATGACGAGTGGAGGCGCATCAACGAGGGCAAGGCAAGGATAGTCGTGGGCGCAAGGAGCGCGGTATTCGCTCCCGTAAGGGACTTGGGGCTTATCGTCGTGGACGAGGAACACGAATCGAGCTATCAGAGTGAAAAGACGCCCCGCTACAACGCCATCGAGGTCGCAAAAAAGCGCATGGCGATAGTGGGCGGGACGCTCATCTTGGGAAGCGCGACGCCTCAGCTTGTGAGCTATTATCGCGCATTGTCGGGCGTATACACGCTTGTGGAGCTGCCTGAGCGCATATTGGGAAGACCCCTGCCCAAGGTGGAGGTTATCGATATGCAGGCGGAGCTGAAGGCGGGCAACAACGGGATTTTCTCGGACAGGCTTGTCCATCTGCTGTCGGACTGCTTTGGGGCGGGCAGGCAGACCATGCTGTTCATCAACCGCAGGGGCTATTCCTCGTTTGTCGCGTGCAGAAGCTGCGGCGAGGCGATAAAGTGCGACAACTGCGACGTGTCGCTGACCTACCATAAGTCCATAGGCAAGGCGGTGTGCCACTATTGCGGCGAAAGGCGCGACCTTCCCGAGGTTTGCCCAAGCTGCGGCAAGCCCTTCATCAAGCATCACGGCATAGGCACGGAGCAGGTGGAGGAGGCGCTGAACACGCTCTTTCCCGACGTCAAGGCGATAAGGCTTGACGCGGACGCGGTACGCAAAAGGGGAGCGCTTGAGGAGCTTTTGGGTCGGTTCTCCAAGGGAGAGGCGCAGGCGCTCATAGGAACGCAGATGATAGCCAAGGGGCATGACTTCCCCAACGTCACCCTGGTCGGCGTGGTCGCGGCGGACACCACCTTGAACCTTCCCGACTTCCGCTCACCGGAGCGCAGCTTCCAGCTGTTGACGCAGGTCGCGGGACGCGCAGGGCGCGACGAGTTCGAGGGTAGTGTCGTGGTTCAGACCTTCCGCCCCGATTCGCCTGTGATACGCTTCTCCGCCGCGCAGGACTATCCCGCGTTCTACCAATACGAGATAGCCGAGCGCAAGAAGCTCCTGTACCCGCCGTTCTCAGTGTTCGTGAGCGTGCTTTTGACCGACGAGGACGAGCGCCGTCTTGGGACGCGCGGCAAGGCTTACGCTATGGGGCTTGAGGCCGCTTTGAAGAACGCGGCGGAGGGCAAGGGGGCGGGGGACATACTGCTGCTCACCGCCGACTTCGCGCCTGTGCTCAGGATAATGGGCAGCTACCGCTATCGCGTGCTTGTAAAGCTCTTGAGAACCCGTAACCTTCCGGCAATGCTTGACGCCGTGTACGCCTTTCACAAGGAGTCGGGCGAGCAGAGCGCGGCGGCGATAGAGATTAACCCACAGGAGATGTACTGATATGCGGATTGGAATATAAGCATAAAGAAAGCTCGGTATAAGCCTTTCAACGCTTTGCCCCTATATGGTGCAGGCAAAACGACATAATACGAAATTAGGAAATTGATAAAATGAGTAAGAAAATAAACAAGGAAAAGAAATCACCGTGGCGGCTAATGATAGCCGCGCTGTCAGGCTCGAAGCACTTTCTTGTCCTGGCGGCGGTCTTTGTCACCTTCGGCACGGCGTGTTCCTACGTCGCGCCATTCGTGACGAGCTTCACCCTTGACTACGTCATACAGGGCGAGACGCCCACCCTGCCCGCGTTCATCATGCGCGGCGTCGAGGCGATAGGCGGGCGCAGCTACTTCATGCAGAATCTCATACTCTGCGGAGCGGCCTTCCTGCTGTTCACCGCGCTGTCGGGCGTGTTCACCTACCTCAGGCGCAAGTACACCGCTTACGCCGCCGAGAATATGGCCAAGAGCCTGCGCGACAGCCTGTACAGCCACCTCAACTCCGTACCATATGACTACCATAAGCATGTGGCGACGGGCGACTTGGTGCAGCGCTGCACCTCCGACGTGGAGACCGTGCGCCGCTTTTTGAGTATGCAGGGCATGGAGCTTGTGCGAACCGTCATAATGTTCGTGCTTGCGCTTGTGGTCATGCTTTCCATCAGCTGGAAAATGGCGTTGCTGTCCATGCTCATACTGCCCGTGCTTACAGCGTCAAGCTTCATCTACTTTAGGTATGTGCAGAAATACTTCAAGGACAGCGACGAGGCGGAGGGCGCGCTCTCCACGGATATACAGGAGAACCTTACGGGCGTGCGCGTGGTACGCGCCTTTGGCCGTCAGCGCAAGGAGTACGACAAGTTCACCGTGCTGAACGCGAATTTCCGTGACAAGACCGAGAAGCTAATTCGCCTGCTCGCCTACTACTGGAGCATCTCCGACGGCGCGGGCTATGTGCAGATAGCCCTGTCGCTGGTGTTCGGCGTGATATTCTGCTTAAAGGGTGAGTTCACCCTTGGCAACGTGTATCTCTTTGTGCGCATGACGAGTATGCTGACTTGGCCCGTAAGACAGCTTGGCAGGATACTTGCGGACATGGGCAAGGCTTCCGTGTCCTTGGGCAGGCTGAACGAGATTATGGACGCGCCCGCCGAAAAGGAGCCGGGCAAGGCCGAAAAGCCCGACCTCAACGGTGATATCGTGTTCGATCACGTCTGCTTCGGGTACGACAAGCCCGACGACGTGTTGAAGGACGTGAGCTTTACAATACATCCCGGGCAGACCGTGGCCATATTGGGGTCCACGGGTTCGGGGAAAAGCTCGCTTGTGCAGCTTTTGCAGCGGCTCTACACCGTGACCTCGGGGCATATCTACATCAATGGGACGGACATAAACGACATCGACCATGAGTATCTGAGAAAGAACATAGGCATAGTGCTTCAGGAGCCTTTCCTCTACTCAAGGACGATAAGAGACAACATCTCCATAGTCAAGCCCGACGCAACGGACGCGGAGGTCTACGACGTCGCCCGCTCCGCCGCTGTGCATGACGTCGTCATGTCGTTCGATAAGGGCTACGACACCATAGTCGGCGAGCGCGGAGTAACGCTTTCGGGCGGGCAGCAGCAGCGGGTCGCGATTGCGCGAACCCTTATGCAGAAGGCTCCGATACTCATATTCGACGACTCCATGAGCGCGGTCGATACCGAGACGGACGCCAAGATACGCGACGCGCTGTATAATGTCAACAAGGACGGGGTCGTATTCCTAATCTCGCATCGCGTTACCACGCTTTGCGAAGCGGACAATATACTGGTGCTTGAGAAGGGGCGGCTGGTTGAGCAGGGAACGCATGAGGAGCTGCTAAATCGCGAGGGGCTGTACCGCAGGATAGCCGTCATTCAGGACGCCGTAAATACGAAAGGAGGACAAGCCGATGGAAGTCTATAACGAGCAGGATTATTCCGAAAAGAAAGTAGATCTCAAGCTCTGGAAGCGCTTGTTCGCCTATGCTTTGCGCAACAAGAAGATACTGGCACAGATGATAATCTCCATGGCCTTGGTCTCGGCGATAGACGCCTGCTATCCGCTTTTGACCGCCTACGCGATAGATCACTTTATTATACCCATGGACGGCAGCGGGCTTTGGACCTTCGCCGCCGTGTATATGGTTGTGGTCGTGGTGCAGTCCTTCTTCACATTTGGGTTCATAAGCAGGGCGGGCAAGATGGAGATGAAGATGTCCTACGACATCAGGCAGGACGCCTTTTTACGCCTGCAAACCCTCTCCTTCTCCTACTACGACAAGACCGCCGTGGGCTATATCATGGCAAGGATGGTTTCGGATATAGCAAGGCTGTCCGAGATGATAGCGTGGAGCATAGTCGATGTACTGTGGTCGCTGTGCTACATCGGGCTGTGCGTGGGGATAATGTTCGCCAAGAACTGGGCGTTGGCACTGATAGTGCTTGCGGTTATTCCTCCGCTGTGCGTGGTCAGCATAATACTGCAAAAGAAGATACTGCGCTATCAGCGCGATGCGAGGCGGCATAACAGCCGCATCACGGGCGCGTTCAACGAGGGCATCATGGGCGCGATGACGACCAAGACCCTTGTGCGCGAGGAGGAGAACGCGAAGGAGTTCGACGGACTTACAAGCTCCATGCGCAAGGCGTCCATAAAGGCGACGGTGACGAGCGCGTTGTTCTTCCCGCTTATTATCTCCTTGGGCGCGGTGGGTACAGCCTTGGCGCTGGTTATAGGCGGCAAGGGCGTCATAAGCCCTGAGCTGTCCATAGTCGGAGGCATCACGGCGGGTACGTTGGTGGCGTTTATAAGCTACGCGGCGAACCTCTTTGACCCGATACAGCAGCTTGCCCATATACTGGCAGACCTTCAGGGCGCGCAGGCCTCCGCCGAGCGTGTGTTGACGCTTGTGGATACCGTGCCTGAGGTCACTGACAGCCCCGAGGTCGAGGCCGTGTACGGCACGACCATGGACCCCAAGCGTGAGAACTGGGAGCCTCTGCACGGCGACGTCGAGTTTGACCATGTCTCGTTTGCCTACGGCAACGGCGAGAGGGTGCTGAATGATTTCAGCCTGAAGATAAAGCAGGGGCAGACCATCGCGCTTGTGGGCGAGACGGGCGCGGGCAAGAGCACCATAGTCAACCTCATTTGCAGGTTCTATGAACCGACAGAGGGCAGAATACTGATTGACGGCAGGGATTATCGTGAGCGTTCGCAGCTTTGGCTGCAATCGCGCTTGGGCTATGTCCTGCAACAGCCACACCTGTTCTCCGGAACAATAAGGGAGAATCTCTGCTTCGGCAGGGACGACGCCACGGACGAGCAGGTCATGCAGGCGGTACGCATGGTGGGCGCCGAGGACTTCATCACGGCGATGGATAAGGGACTGAACACCGAGGTCGGCGAGGGCGGAGTTCGCCTGTCAACGGGTCAGAAGCAGCTTATCTCGTTCGCAAGGGTCATTTTAGCCGACCCGCGTATATTCGTGTTGGATGAGGCGACAAGCTCTGTCGATACCGAGACGGAGCAGCGCATACAGAACGCGATAACAAAGGTGTTGACGGGCAGAACGAGCTTGGTTGTCGCGCATAGGCTGTCCACGATAAGGAACGCCGACCTCATACTTGTTATTCGCGATGGCAGGATAGTGGAGAGCGGCACTCATGACGAGCTGCTAACACAGAACGGCTACTTCCACGACCTGTATGTGCATCAGTTCCGCGAGGAGCGCACCCGCCAAACTCTGGCGTAAACAAAAACCAAACAATAACAGTGGGGGCGCGTCCGCGCCCCCACTTTGGTGTAACAATTTCCCCCCGCGCTTCCTGTTAGTGAACCATTCACACTCGCGCTCCTGCCGGCAAACCATTCACACTCGCGCTCCCTGTTGGTGAACCATTCACACTCGCGTTCCTTGTTGGTGAACCATTCATCCCCCTGCTCCCCATCGTACCCCCGCCGTCATCCAATTCTGTTCCGCCAACCCACCCCCGCCGTCATCCTGAGCTTCAGCGAAGGATCTTGCTAAAAGCTTAACAGTCAAGGTGCGCACACGGCGGAACGCGCTCCCTCCACGCAACAACGACCAAAACACAGCATCACCCCGCGTTCGCCCATACTATATTCTACAACAAAAAGGCGGGGAAACCCCGCCTTTTACAGAATAAACTATTATCGGATTATTGACCTACGGTGGCGTAGTTCGCCTTGTAGTAGACGGCCGCTTCGTTGGCCTCGGCCAGCCAAGTCTCCTGAATTGCGCTCCACTCGCTCTCCTGCTTTTCAGCCAGAGCCGCGGCGGTGCAGACGTCGGTCAGGTCGTTGTAATCGGCTTCGCCTACCTCGACCTTGCTTACCAGGTAAACGATGTAGTAGGTGCCGTCGATCTCGATAAGATCGGAGTACGCGCCGACTTCCAAAGTGCTTGCGGCCTTGCAGATTTCGTCCGCATAGTCCTCATCGCCGGGGCCGTAGAGCAACAGTCCCTCGTCGGGAACTGCGGATACGTCAGCGGTGGAGTGGGACTTCATGACGTCGGCAAAAGCCTTACCAGCTTCCAGCTCGGCCTTGGCAAGCTCGGCGGTGTCGCGGGCGGTTCCGACATAGGCCTCATAAAGGAGGTCGTTCTCGGCCTTCAGCTCGGCGTACCTAAGCTGAATCTGCTCGACGCGGTTAGCTGGGGCCGCGGTAGGCTCGGCGGTAGGCTCAGCGGGTGCTTCGGCAGTAGCTTCCGCGGTAGCTTCGGCAGTGGCTTCGGCGGTTTCGTCGGCAGCTTCGGGTTCATCCTCAACTACCTCACCCAATTCGCCGTTTAGAACCAGATTGCCGTATTCGGCTTCAAGAGCGGCCATTTCCGCAAGGTTGGCGGCGTGCTGCTCGTCCAAGGTGTTCTCAGGCGCCACGGTCAACAGCAGTATCTTGAGATAGCCATCGGGCGTGTAGAGTACAGGGGTGGTGGCTTCGCCGTTCTCAAAGGCCGTAAGGTCGGTCTTGTAGGCGGTCGGGGTCTCGGCATAGGTGGTGCGCTGGGTTTCAAGCGTGTTGGCGTACCAAGTGAAAGCTTCGTCCGCGCTCACGGCGATCTGCTCCTTGAACCAGTTCTCAACCTTGGCGTTGAGAGCGTCAAGCGCGAGAGAATCACGGTAGTCGGCAAGGTACTCCTCAAAGGTGCAGCCGTAATAGCTTGCGAGGTCCTCGTCAATCATCTGAAGGGCATAGGCCTCATAATCGGTGATGGTGGCGTCGGTTGCGGCAAGCTCTATGGCATAGTCGGTGTAATCCTTGATGATGGCCTGTTTGTCGGTCTCAAGCAGGGCGTCGACTTCGGCTTCGTCATCCGCGTCAAGGGAGATACCAAGCTCGATAGCCTTCCACTCCAAGAGGTGGGTGGAGATAAGGTCGGTAACTATCATATCGACATAGGAATCAATCTCGCTCTGCTCGGTGGGTGCGCTGTAGCCGTACTGCGTCATCATGGAGATGAAGCTGTTGTAGTTGTCGGAGACCTCGCCCGCGGTAATAGTTATGGTGCCGAGTTCGACGGCGGGAAGATCACGGTCAAGGGTTTCGGGATCGGCAGCGTCGCCGCTCTCGTCATCCTTTGCGAGACAGGCGACAGAGCAGAATACCAGCGCAAGGCTGATAAGGAGCGCCAAAAGCTTTGTTACGGGTTTCATTGTAACGTCCTTTCATAAAAAACATCGCTGTTTCGGAATCCATAGCGCAAAAAGTACTCTTTCATGCGTATGCGAAAGCATTATACCCTAAATGGCCGCAAGATGCAACGACAAAAAAGCAATAGCCACATTAAAAATGTGAACAATTTGGTATAGCTGATGCATATAGGTGCGACGGTAGTCAGGAGGGGGCGGTGGAAACATGAGGCGGAGCGGGTTTTGACATTTGAGTTTTTAGCAAGATCCTTCGCTGAAGCTCAGGATGACATGGAATTTATAGCCCCTTTCAAGCATATTTGGTATTCGAAAATATCCCCCCCGCTGTCATCCTGAGGAGCAGTAGCTCCGAAGGATCTTGAAACAAGCTCGTGAGGGAAAGAGGCGCTCCCGCGCGGGATAAGGGGTGTCATGGTGGGAGCGCCTCTTGACTGCTATGCTTTTAGCAAGATCCTTCGACTACGCTCAGGATGACACGAAGGGGGTGGGCCGGCGGAACGCAATTGTATGACAGCGGGGATGGGCCGGCGGAACGCAATTGTGTGACGGTAGGGATGGGCCGGCGGAACGCAATTGTGTGACGGTAGGGCGCGGCAAAACGCCGCCCTTTTTTACGGGGCGGCGCGGGTGAGCTATTTTTTTATGCGCCCGGGTACTTGGCCTTCAGCGCCAGATAGCCGTCATAGCCCAGCGAGGCTATTATCTCATAGCGCAGTGTTCGCCACTTATTGTTCTTCTTCGTGGTATAGACCTCGGTGCGCTCCTGGGGCGTAAGCCTGCTCAGGATATACCCAAGCTGCTGCTTATTGTACTGCCCCGTCGCGCCGTAGTACGCCGCCTTCTGCTCCTCCGGGTTGTCGGACGACTCCCAAGCCGCCACCGCGTTCTCATCATCGGCGAGGCTCTTTTTGAATATATCGCCCATATTGACAGAGCTGTCGGAGCCATCGTCGCCGCTTCCGCCGCCTGAACCACCGCCCGACGAGTGCGACCCGCTCCCGCCTATTCCCTCCATCGCCTCAAGCAGGTACCCCGCAAGCTCCTTGGCATACTCCGCCTCAAGATAGGCTATGTCCTTGCCCTCTGCGGTTTGGTGCATATTCTTCATGTAGTCCACATAGGTACTCCTGCCCATGCCCCTTGCGAGCGCGTCCGCGTCCTCCTCGGCCTCATACCTGTCGGTCTCCTCCTTGCGTTCGGCTATGGCAAGGTCGTAGGCGGGTCTTATCAGCTTCTCATACGCCGCCGTGAGCTGCTCCGCGGAGCTTGCGGAGCCGCCGCCCGATCCGCCGCCCGTCCCGCCGCCCTCGTCAACCTCCTCCTGCCCGTCGTCGGGAAAGGCGGTGTCGAAGATATCCTTGGGGGTGGTATAGTTGATGTTGTTTCGCTTTTTCATCTTTCCTCCTTACTGCTGCGCGGCCAAGCCCCGCTCTAATTCCATGAGCTTGTCATAGATAAGCTCCAGATTCTGGTTAAGGTTGTTCTCGTTGACCGCTATCGCGCTGTCGTAGGTGTCGTCGTCCGTGTCCTTCTGCTTTCTGGGCAGATACACGGAATACAGCGCCATCATTCCTGTTGCAACATAGCTCATATTTCCTCCTAAATCGGCCGAGCGCACTGCTCACAGCACAGCTCCGGCCCGTCCGTTATCTCGAAGTCGCTGCCGTTGACGTTGGAAAGCCTGATGCTTATCGCCCTGCCCTCGCCCGTCAGGGGAACGTCCGCGGTCCCCGTTTCGTCCGGCAGCCTTGCATACGCGCTCCGCTCGTCGCCGTCTGCGATGCAGTCCGCCTTCATCAGCCCGCCGCGCCCCGAAAGGCTCAGCAGCAGCGCCCTCTTGCTCGTGTGCAGCGTCTCAAAGTCGAACCTTGGGGTCTGCCAATAGGCGTTGATCCTTGCCCCGCAATAGCTGTTGGAATCGTCGAACACGGCCAGCGCGTCGCCGTCCGTCACGATATAGAGCCGCCCCCTGTGCTCAAACAGGCTCGTCGCCTTAAAACCGCTTCTTGTAAGGAAGCAGTCGCGCAGCACATCATACTCAATGACGACGTCGTTGGCGGTCGATGCGGAGCTTTTCCTGAACGCGAAGCACAGCCTGTCGTTCACAGCCGCAGCCGTGGCACAGCTAAAGTCCGCGCTTTTCAGCATATCCGCAAGCGCCGCGCCGTTTTGCGTCCTGTACACGTTCTGCCCGTCGTAGTAGTACAGTCCCAGCTCCGTGAGGAAGAACAGCCTGTCGGCATAGGTCACGCAAAGGGAGCGGTTGACGTCCGGAAAGCTTGCCGGCACGGTGACTATGCGGTAGTTGGACGGGCGATCGCCTATGAGCCTGTACAACCGATTGCGCTTGAATATCACAAGCTGGTTGGACAGCGCGAACAGTCCGGTTATCGGGTCGGAGTCGATTCCGACCTCCACATATCCGCCCGAAACGTCCGCGCCGTCGTCGGACGCGCCCCAATTCTCTATGGTTCGCGTGCCTCCCGGGGCGCAGCTCCAGTAAAGACGACAGGGTGAAACGCCGCTGCCCGCCGAAAACAGCCTTCCGTAGTGCATGGCCATCATGCTCACGGGTGCGCTCGACCCAAGCTCCGCGCTGCCGAACGGTGTTGGCGCGTTTACGATAACCCCGTCCCATTTGAGTATCGCGCCCTGCCCGTTCGCGATAAGCAGATAATCGTCGTCGCCTATCTTGACCCTAAGAAGGCTCACGCTGTCCATGTCCAAGCCCTGCTCCGATATGGTATAGAACGAAATCCACGCGTTCTGCAAGCTGTTATAGCAGTATAGATCGGTCTCGCTGCACGATATTCGAAGGTCGTTAAGCCCCCTCCTTGACCATATATACGCCCGCTTGATGTTCGCCGTATCGGAAACGGGTGCGCAAAGGGCGGTAAAGCCCTTCATCCTTTTGAGTACTCCGCCCCTCGTTTCGACATTGCAGCAGTCCACAGCGCAGTTTGCGGGGGTCATGGGGTCGGACTTGCCCTGCTGCATCCCTAAAAAGCCCTTCAGCTTTATGTTGATCGTCTGTCCCATACGCCCTCCTTTAGTAGCGGTTGAAAATGTTTCTCACCCTTGCGCCATCCAAGTCGGAGCATATCCTGCGCTTCATGCTCTCATACAGCCCAAGGCCTAACTTCGCCCCGCTCGCGGCCGCCGTGCCGCCCGACATCTGCTCCCTTGCGGCGGCGTAGCACACCAAGAGCTGCGTCAGCTCGTCGGGAAGCTCCGGCACGTCCTCCGCGTGAAGCAGCGCGGGTATGCCGTAACGGTAGTACAGCACCCCCGTACCCTCGTTGACCGCGTCCGTGATGAGCGTGTTGGCCGCCAAAGCATAGCAGAAACGCACGTCCGTGCCGCCTATCGTCAGCCTTAACGCCTTGACGCAGGGCTTGGACAGGGCGTCAAGGTCAATTCTTCCGTCCGAAATCACAATCTCCTGCATGGTGGTGGGTTGATAGCTCATGCACAGGTCGATAATGCCTTCGTTGATATAGCCCGTAATGCGCGGCCCAAAGGCTTCAAGTGAGGCGTCGTCATCGGGTCGGCGCAGCTCCGTGAGCGTCGCCGCTATAAGCTGCTGAAGATTCATGGCTTACCACAGCTTTCTGCCGCCGCTCGCGCTGTACGCCTTGACAGCGTTTTCGCCCGTCAGCAGCTCCCTGCGGCTCTCCGCGATAACGTCCGCTATGCGCTTGGGAACCTCGGCTACTACGCCCGTCTTGACGCGGAAGTTGACTCCGTTTATCGCGCCCTCCAGGTAATCCATCCCGCCTGTTTCGGGGATGTAGATGGAAATAGTGTTCTCTTTCATGCTTGCTCCTTTCGTGCTGTAAAGGGGGAGCGCGCCGCGCTATTTTGGCGCGCCCCGTATAATGCCGCCGACCGTTTATGCGGTGACGGCGTGCTCAATCCTGACAATCCACAAGGGGTTGAGGATTTTGGCTGCATAGGCCGCGACCTTCGCGCCCACGGTTGCGCGCTGATTCAAGGGATCGCTCGAACCGGAGGAGCCGTGCGGCTTGATGATGGTCTCCATCGCGCCGCCGCCGTTGACGTCTATGACGCCGTAGGAGTCCGCGCCGAACACCAGCGTCGCATGAACGTCCAAGCCCTTCTTGGTTGTGGCGTCCACGCTGCCCGCGTCCTTGGAGTAGACTATGGCGTTGGCGGAGAGGGTTACGGCCGAGGACAGCGTTACCGTCTTGGTCGCGGAGGCGTAAGAGGCTATGGTCATCTCCGTGTCGCCGCTGTATATCTTGTTGCCCGCGACAGACAGGAACGCTATTGCCTCATCGGAGGGAGTCTCCTTGAGTACAAAGCTCGTGGAGCTTGTCACAGCGCCGTTGACCTTGTTTAAGACGGCCTGCTTGTACACCTTGGACTCGGTGCTTTCCACGAATACCACGCCGAACAGCCTGCCTATCTCGCCTGAGTATATCTGCTCCGAGTTGCTGTACTTGGAGACGTCCTGCCAAAGGCTGTCGTTCTGCAAGTCGTAGGTGGCGTCGGGGGAGCAGATGCACACGAAATGCGGCTTTCTTGCGCTGCCGTCCTCGGCTGACATGAACATACGCGCCTTATTCTTCTTGAGCGTGCGCACGGCCTTGCGCACCTCCGCCACGGACAGGGTGTCCGAGGACGCGAGGGCAAAGCGGCTCTCCGAGGAATCCGCGTACTGAACGTTGGTGGTTGCCGTCGCCGCGTCGCGGGTGACCCACTCCACCACTGTGCCTAACTGTTCGCCGAGCAGCTCCGCGCTGTCGGCTATTACCTCGTCATAGGCGGTCATGTCCAAGAGGTCGGAAACCTCGACATACGCGCCGTACTGGGATACGGTGGCTTCCACCTTGCTCTGGGTGAGGCTCTGCCCGGAGGGGGTTACGCCCTCGGTCAGGGTCAGCGCGCCCTCGTCGGGCGTGAACAGCTCATACCTGCGGAACTCCACGGTCTTGCCGTTGTGCAGGGGGATACTGCGCTTCTGACCGAACTTGGCGAAGGTCAGCCTTGTCTTGGCGGTCTCCAAAAGCTTGCGGTCGTAGAATGTCTTGTTAAAGTGCGCACCTGAGGTGTTTGCGGTTGTGTTGATTGCCATATTTCCTCCTTTTGTCGTTTAGCTGCGGGATGAGCGCTTCAGCTGCGATTCAAGTCGCCTGAACTGCTCGGAGCCCATGTTAATGTAGTCCGGCTCGGACGAGAGCGCGAAGTTGGTGCGGCGGCTCTTGGGAAGCTCCAAACGGCTTCTCTGCTTGTCCGTCAGCTCCTTTGTCACCGTGTCGCGCATATCCGCTTCACGCTTCACAGCGTCGCTCGCCCGTTTTTCGGCCGAGTAAACGCGCACCGCCGCCTTCGCGCCGAACTCCGTTATGAGCTGCGCGAACTCGCCGTCCTTACACGCCTCGTCTAATGCGAAGCCCTCGGGCAGCGCACCCTCGTTCTGCATCGCGATAAGCTCACTTACCGCCTCACAGAAGGGATTTTCCGCTGTCTCCGCTTCCATGGGAGTTGAGATTGTTTCTGTTGATTCCATCGATTCCTCCTTGTTTTTTTCTCTCTGCTATTTGGGACAGAACCTGCTGCTTGCCATCGAATACCATAAGCTCCACCGCTTGCTCGGCCTGTATCGCGCCCATGGACAGCAGCTGCATGGCTATCTCGTTTTGGGCGCTTGCCTTAAATTGTGACTTCTTTGCCGCCTTGATGGATACATAGAATTCAATGGGCAGGGACATCCCGTCCGTACAGGCTGTCATGTCCGCGCTGTTGAACAGCTCCTCGCGCTCTGTGCCGTCCTCCGTCACAACCACGGGTCTTAGGTAGAAGTTGAACTCGCGCTCCACCTCTATCTCCATGCGCACCGCCTTGCGGAACGCCTCGTGCAGACGCTGCGACGACATCCTTGTTCGCTTTGTGCTGGCCTCCTGAAGCGCGTAAATCGCGCTCGCCGCCGTGACGTTGTTGTTTGCCGAACCGCGTGAGGAGTCGTTCGCCCCGCCTTCCTCCTTGACATTCTCGTGCAGTCTTGCTATGTAGTCGGTGATGTAGGCGGGCAGCGGCGGGGTGGAAAACCAGCTCACTCCGCTCAGGCTCTCGCCCCTGTGAACCTCGCGTGACCAGTCGGCAAGGTCGTCGGCGTCGAAGCCCGAAGCCTCGGTGACGAGCAGCTTGTTTCTTGACGCCATGAGCGCGTTCTTCAGGACTATCTGATCGAGCTTGTCCGCGTAACGCTGCTGACCCTCAAAGAGGTCGCAAAGCCCGAACCCAAGCGCGCTGCCCTTGCGCGGGTACAGCGTAGTCACGATGAAGGGGTACTGCCCGTGCGCGAAATAGCCCTCGGGCTTGACGGACTGTGAATCGCGCAGCACCACGCCGCCGCAAAGCAGCGCCATATGTACGGAAAAGCTGTCGCTCTCGCTGTCGTACTCCCTGCGCCAATACTCAATCAGGAGCATCGCGTCCTTGCGGTCGGGCTTTATGGTTCCGTCCTCGGGCAGGTAGGAGCAGGCGATAAGGTCGTCGTCCAGCTCTCCCGCCTTGTCGGGGAAGTGCTGCTCTATCCATTCCTTCGATCTCAGGCTGAACTTGAACACGGCTCGACCGTCCTGAATGTCGCAGGCAAGCGGGTCGAACATGATACAGCGCACGTCCGTGTGACGAATGAACGCGCCGCCCAGTCCGCCGTTCTCCGCGCTGTCGTAGCCCACCTCCTGCACACAGCAGCCCGCGACCAAGAGGTCGTGTATGAGCTTTTGGTACTCTACATCGTAGCTTGCGGCGTCGTGATTGCGGGCTATGACCGCCTCCACTATCTTTGCTATGCGCGCATTGACGTTGTTTTCGGGCGTTATCACGGCGCAGGGCAAATCGTCCGCAAGGTCGGCGGCCACGTTCTCCACCGTCGAGTGTATGACGGGGGTCATGGGCCTCGGCTCGTTCGGGTCGTCCATGGGAACGTCCTGCCAATGCTCCCCGCGATACAGCCGCTCACATTTGTCCAGTCGCTGCCATTCGGGAGCGTAGGCGTTCCTAAAGCTGTCAAACAGCGCGTACGCTCTCACGGCCAGCGGCTCAGTTGCTTTCTTCTCTCTTGTCATCTTTCCTCCTTGTAATGTCATAGCCCGACGAACCCCGCCCTTGGCGTCGGCGCAACGGGTGAGAAGGGGTCGTAAGGCGGGACTGTCGCGGGCTTTAGGGCGTCCGCCTTCTTGGGACGGCTCATCAGAGCGTAGCGCAGAGCTTCGGGGGCGTGATCCTCGCAAGTGTCCGCGACGTCCTCCGAGTCGTGTTCGTCGAAGGTCAGCAGCGGCAATGTGCGGATAAGCTCCGTGCAGCTCTCCTGTATCGCAAGCTTAGCCCGTCCGTCCGCCCCCAAAGCCAGCGCCTCCCGCACCCTCTGCCAGCCTATAACCCTCGAATTGTCCGCGGGCAGCAGGTGAACCCCGTTCTGCGCGAAAACCTCGGCGATACTCCGACCCTCTGCGGATATGCCGCGCTGCTGCCAGGCGTCGGGTGAAGCCACGGTGTACGCTATCCTCTCGTTTCCCGTCAGGGCGCAGACCTTCTGCGCAACCTGACTTGACAAAAGCTGTCTTACATATAGCTCGCGGTACACGACTATGCTTCCCTCCGGGCCTACCGCGCACCAAAGCACGCAGCAGGGGTCGTTGTAGCCCCAGTCCATCGCCCGAAACCTGCGCCATGCCTCGGGTATCTTGGCGTTGGGTACGACATGGCGGTCGCGGTCGAATTCGGAGAAGTACTGCCCTTTGAGGACGTCCCAGTTGCCGTCAAGATAGGCCTTTCGCAGCGGCTCGGGCAGGTTCTGCAAGGTGGTGATGTAGTCGGGGTTGTTCTGCATCAGCACGGGGTTGTCCACCACGCGGGCGGGGATAAAGAGATAATCGCTGTCCCTTTCGCTTGCGCGATAGCTGCGGTCGATGAACAGCCGCTTGACCCATGCGTGTCCCACGCCGCCGGGGTTGCAGGTGTAGTACATTCGCGGGGAAAAGTCGCTCCTTACCGTGCGGTTGCAGGTCGTGATGAACTGCGTCTGCTCCTCGGTGAAGTGGGTCGCCTCCTCCAGCCCAACTACGTCGTACTCCTGCCCTTGGTATTGGTAAACGTCCTTCGCGGCGTCGCAGTAGCCCAGCCGTATCACGCTCCCGTTTGGGAAGGTGAAGGTGCGGCGGGTCTGATTGTAGACCGCGACGCTTGCAAGCTCCGCCATGAGGGGTCTTAAGTGATTCTCGGTAAGCTCAGGCAGGGTGCGGCGCAGAAGGAGCAGCTTCAGTCCCGAATATCGCAGGGCCAGCAGGACGAACTTTCGGCGCATAGCCCAGCTTTTGCCGCCGCCCCGCGCTCCGCCGTAGCAGGTGTGGCGGGTCGTGGAGGCGAAGAACAGCTCCTGCTTCGCGTTGGGTACTCCGACTAAGTGCAGCTTCATCGGCTCAGGCGCAGGGCTTCGGCGTCCATGCTTACGCTCACCACGGCGTCCCCTGCGGTTTCGCCCTTCAGCATACCAAGCTCCGCCAGTACCGGCAGCGCAAGCTGATGGGTCAGCTCCCCCAAGAGCGCCCTTTCAAGGGTGTAGGCCGCGATCCTGCACAGCGCGGCGGAGTAGAGGCGGCGCTTCTTGGTCGCTCCCGACTTGGCAAGCTCCACTATACGTTCGGGCGTCTCGCCCACGGCGGCGGCAAGCCCGTAGAGCGTGTAGGGTATCTGCCGTTCGCTGTACCCGCCGTTCTTGAGCGGATTGCGCTCCATCGTGGCGTCGCAGGCGTCAAAGTACGCCGCTATGCGCTCCTGTGTTTCGTCCTTCATTCTTGACATACCCGCTCCTTTCCGTTGCTGTCAGGTCGGATTTCACCGTTTTACCCTCGCCTTCAATCCGCCCGAGGGCTGCCCCTTTTGCCCTCCGCAGTCTTGTGGCGTTCGCAAAGCGCATAATCCGACCGAGGGCTGCCCTTTTTTTGCACAGGACAGCCCCCGCCGCCCCTTTTTTCTATGCGCCCTTGTCGTTGGACTCGTCCGTGTAGCCCGGCTCATCGCCGCCAAGCTTTAGCAGCGTGGTCTTGAGGAACTTAGGCAGCGGCAAGCCCATCTCGCCCGCGTTCTCAAGCACGGACAAGGCCTCGTTCGCTATGTAGAAGGTGCAGATTGCAGTTCGCACGGCGCCGTTGCTTCCCGCGAATCTGTCCACCACACAGCCAAGCCCGACGAGCATAAAGATCATCAGCTTCTTCAAAAGGCCCTTCCAACCGATTTCGGACGAGAGGGTTCGCTTCACCGCCGCCTTGATTACGCCCGTAACATAGTCTATCGCAACCATTATTACGAGCGCGGCAAGCAGCGCGTCCCACGGCCCCCATATATAGGCCGCAATCCCTGCCAGCGTCGAAAGCGCCAGCTTCACATAGGTGTCAATGTTCATTTCCTTCCTCCTCATTAATTTACAGCCCCAACAGGGCGTAAAGCTCATCGTTGGCCACGGCGTCGGGCTTGCACTTGGACGCCAGGGTCTTGGTCAGCAGCACCGCGGCCTTAGTGCTCTTGCCGTATACTCCGTCCACGCCGCTCTTGCCCAGGTCGCGCCCAAGTGAAAGCAGCTTCTCCTGTAAGGCGCGAACATCGTCGCCGCGCATCATGGGCGTGGTTAAGGTCAGCGTTCGCATGGTCGTGTCTCCGCTTTCGGAGTAATCCTCCTTGGTTTGCGCGGCGTCGTACATGTTCGGGAATCTGCCGTAGCGGTTCCATCCCGCGCCCGAAAGACGGGTCTTGACCACGCCGACGTCCCTGCCCTTGCACTCAATGACATAGCCGTCCCCGATGTACGCGCCGACGTGGACTATCTTCTCGCCGTTGTGCTTGAAAACAAGGTCGCCCGCCTGAATCTCCGCCGCGTTCAGCTTGTCGCACATGGCGTAAAGCCCTCTGCTTGAGCGGTCGCTTGACAGAAGCTTGAGCTGCTTCAACGCCCAGTACATGAGACCGGAGCAGTCGAAAGCCCTAATGTCGGTCTTTCCCGCGTCCAAAAGGCTTTGGTAGTACTTTTGTGAGCGCTCCGCGTTCTTGGCGGAAGTCTCGCACTTCTTGATCCATGCCTTCGCGTCCTTCATATCGTCCAGCAGCTCGCCGTCGCCGCCCCAGACGTATATCGCGTTGCCTATCTCGCCCTTGAGCAGGGCGATGAATTCATTGCTTTTGTTCATGGTATATTTCCTCCAGTTGATTTTGCGCGGCCTTTAGAGCGTTCGCGGCGCATATCTCCATGCGCTCTTGAAGTTCGCCCCTTCTGCCGCTCATATTCCATAATATGCGGCGGTTTTCGCGTTCTGCGCCAAATCGCTTAAGTCTCGGCGTCACGGCTCGCAGTAAGCCAAGACTGCTCAGCATATAGAGAGGTTTGCGGCGTGTCATGCTCCCCTCCCTACTGCGCGATAACCAGCCACTGATAGGTAAGCCCCGCAAGGAGCGGATAGGTGGCGTCGCAGTTGACGGTAAGAGCTGTGGCGCTCCATCCAAGCCTGAAGCGGCTGAAGCTTGCGCCGGTGTTGGCGGTGAAGCTGTCGTTGACCGCCATGAGCGAAGCCGAATTGCTCTCCGAGCTTGTGTCGGCGCGGTACTTGCCCACTATGCCCCTTGTCGCGTATGAAGGGTTTGTAACCCACAGGAACGCCGCCGAGGGCGTCGAGCCCAAGGAATGGCTTATCGTGTACGCGCTCGTCACCGCCGAGGTCGGAGTGAAGGAGCCGCAGTCAAAGAGTTTGCCGTTTATCGTGCTGCCGCCGCTGCCGCCCGTGTAAGTGCCGGTAACGCCTAAGATGCTCACGCCGCTTTTGATATTGGCGGCGGCTATGTTGGCGTCAATCGCGCTTGTCACGGCCGAAACGCTTACGCTTGAAAGCCCGTCATAGCCCGTGTCGGCGGCAACGCTCTGCAACGAGGTCGAGGGCGCGACAGACTTGGATTGCAGATTAGCTTCCTCGCCCGTGTAAGTGCCGGTAACGCCCAATATCTCAACTCCGCTTTTGATGTTGCCCGCCGTGATGTCGCTGTCAATCGCGCTTGTCACGGCCGAAACGCTTACGCTTGAAAGCCCGTCATAGCCCGTGTCGGCGGCAACGCTCTGCAACGAGGTCGAGGGCGCGACAGACTTGGATTGCAGATTAGCCTCCTCGCCCGTGGATATGCCCGAAATGGCGGTGGGGAAGTCGTCCGCGGCTATGCTGCTGGTGCCGCCGGTCTTAGCTCTGACGGCGTTGGCTATCGCACTGAACAGTCCCGATAGGGTAGTGTAGGTGTTTGGCATCAGTAGCTCCCTCCAATCGCGTCCGAAATGGCGGCGGATACCGCCGAATCCACATAGCTTTGGGTAGCGTAGGACGCAAGCAGGGCGCTGTGGGCGGTTTCGCTTTGGTTATGCGCCGCGATGAGGCTTGCAACCTCGCTGTACGTTTGGAGTCTGCTGAACGTTTGCCATGTCACAGCTCCGTTGTTGTTCGTGCCTCGCCTTATGTGCAGGTAGCCCTCCTCGGCGCTTGCCCAAAGCTGAAGCAGTTCCCCGTTTGCGCCGCACGAGACAAGCAGAACGTCGTCATATTCGCCCGAACCGTTGTTGTAGATGTACACACCCTCTGTGGTCGCGGCGTCAAGGTTGGTGCTGTCCACCGTATCAACAATTGCGCCTATGCCGGAGCCGTCCTGACCCGCTTCGCCTGACGCGCCTTGGGGTATGCCGAACGCAAGCGACAGCCCCGTGTCGTCATTGGTCACGGTGACGGTGGGGCTTGCGCCCGCCGAAAGGGTGGAAGCTGAAGCGGAAATGCCGGCTATCTTGGCGACTGCCGCAATCGCCGCCTCGGTCGCCGCGACAAGCGGGGGCATACCCGCGTCAGAGTAAATCGTCTGTTCGCCGCAAAGGGCGGGCTTGCAGCGGAAGCAAAAGCGCGCCGATGTCACAAGGGTTTCAAGGTTAGCGTCGCCGTAGAGCTGAATCTCGGACGAGACTATCCCCGCCGAATAGGACGCGGGCCGCAGCGCGATGGCTATTTCCCCGCTTGCGGCTGTCGTCACGGATACGCCGCTGTCGCCGTTTTGCAGCCTTACCCCTAAGGGCGAGGAGAACACGGCCTGCACGACAAGTCCGTCAAGGTTCACCGCAGCGCCCGCGTTCGTCAGGGTGATGTTCAGGACGTTGCCCGTGTCGCCCTCCACCACGGTGAATTTTGCGGGCGCGGTCTTTGACACAAGGTCAAGGTCGAGATCGTAATACTTGAGTTCCATTAATTCATCCTCCTTTATGGAGCAATGTTAACACAGGAATTACCCCTGTGTTTCCCGTCTTTTTTCACATTTCCGCCACATTTAGGCGGCAATTGTGACGCTAATGTGAACTGCTGAACGCAAATAGCGGCAGGCACGGCGCCCGCCGTGTCAGGATAACAGCGAGGTCGATTGGCAGATCAAGTTATGATGACAATGGGGGGGTATTTGCGGAATGTAAGGATGACAGCGAGGGTCGATTGGCAGATCATATTTTAACCACGGCGACGGACACGCGGGCGCACTAAAAAAGGCACAGCGGGATTGCTGTGCCTTGTTCTATGCCCTTATTCGGAGTTTACACCACGGCCGGCTCCAACAGAAGCTTGCCCTCGGCAAAGCGCGAGAGGGCGAACGGATGGTAGTCCACCTCCATTTTGCCTCCAAGTATAAGCTCACGCATCACAACGCCCGTAACCGGCCCGAACATAAATCCATGTCCTGAGAATCCGAGCGCCATATACGCGTTGTCCAGTCCCGGCGCCCTGTCGTATATTGGCTGACGGTCGGGCGTCATGACATAACAGCCCGCCCATTGGCGCACCACGCGAAGTCCTCCGAGCTTTGGAAGCACGCGCTCTATGGTAAGCGCCATCTCGTCCAAGAACTGCCACGAGCTTGTCATTCTGCCGTCCTGCGGCTCGTTCGGGTCGCCCCTTCCCATGATAAACGAGCCATGCGGCGACTGCTGAGCATAGAGGTTCAGGCCAAAGCCCATGACCATGGGGTCCTGCATATGCGCGACAGGCTCGGACACCAGTATTTGGTGCCTTTCCGTATGAATCGGAAGCTCAAGTCCCAAGAGCTTCGATAACTCCGGACTGCCCGCGCCCGAGCACAATATGAGCGAGCCTACCGCGATATCGCCCTTATTGGTCTTAACCCTGACAACCTTACCGCCCTCGGTCTCAAAGCCCGTAACCTCGGTAAAGCGCATGAACTCCACGCCAAGACGCTTTGCGGCGCAGTAAAACGCGTCGGTGGTCTTGAAGGGGTTCAAAAAGCCGTCCCTGTCGCAGTACGCGGCGGCGCTCAAAATGTCGGCGTTTAGATGCGGGACAAGCTCCTTGGCCTCCTTGGGCGTAAGCATCTTAGAGGCTATTCCGCACTCGTTCTGCACCTTTACGTTGTACTCGAACTGACGCGCCTCGCGTTCGCCCTCGGCTATCATCAGATAGCCCGTCTGACGGAACTCTATATCCCCCTCATACTCCAGCACGTCGGCGGCATTCTCGTAAAACTCTATGCTGTACTTGCCAAGCTCGCAGTTCATCTTGGTTCCCCATTGCATACGCACGCCCGCGCCGCACCTGCCCGTAGACCCGTAGGTGATATATCCGCGCTCTATGACCACTATGTTCTTCGCGCCCGCCTGCGCAAGCCTGAACGCGGTGGAGCAGCCCGAAATGCCGCCCCCGATAATGAGATAATCGGCCTGCATCATCGTTCCTCCACCCCCTCCGCTATGGACTTTAGCGTCACGCCGCCCACGGGCGGTCGGCTCGTCTGCGGCTTTAGCTCGCTCATGGGCTTGCCCGTGGCTATGGACAGCTCCCGCAGAATCAGCAGTCCGCAGGTCTTGCCCTGACAGGGGCCCATGCCCGCACGGGTTATGCGCTTTATCGAGTCGAAGTCCGTATAGCCCTCGGCTATGAGCTTTCGTATCTGCCCTAAGGTCACATCCGAGCAACGGCAGATGATGGTATCGTCAAGCTCGTTCATGCCTTCTCCGCAGCGGCGCCTAAAGTTTCGCGCCTCGTACAGGTATGCTTTGGGCGCGGTGAAGCTCACCTCAGGCGTCCTGTCATAGGCCGGCGGGTTCACAACGCGTACCACGCGTCCAAGGCAGAGCGTTTGGCCGCCGCGTGAGAGTACGTCAACGACCTCGTTTTCCTTGGGCAGGGGCAGAAACTCATACGGCACCGTGAAGGTCGCCTCATCGCCCTTAAGCTGCACCAGCATTATGGCAAGCCCGGGGCAATGCGAGACGCAGTTGCCGCAGCCGTTGCAAAGCTCCGTGTCAATCTTGGGGCGGTCATTGATGTTTTCGCCTATCGTTATGGCTTTCCTTGGGCATGAGAACTCACAGGGGTTACAGGGTATTCTGCAATAGCATTCTATCACCGCGACCCTGCCGCGCTCCATGCGCTCAACCTCGGGAAACACCGACAGCACCTGTTCGCGGCTTGCGATTCCGTCCTTTTCAAGCATTGCGCTCACCCCTTTCGGATAAGAGTTTCAGCCCCGCTCTTATGTGTCCGCCGCTCTCGCCGCCGCGCAGGGAAGCAAGCTGCGCCCTGCACTCCTCGGCAAGAGTATCAAGCCCTTCGTGGGCAAAGCCTGCCCGTTTCGCGGCGTAAAGCCCCGCGAGCCTGCCCTCCACCATGGCGGCGGACGCTTCCTCTATGCCCGAAACGTCCCCCGCAACAAAAATTCCTTTTACGGTGGTTTCATACTCCTCGTCGCGCACCGGCACCATACCCCCAAGCTGAGGAATATAGCACATCCCGCACCCCGCCATTGCGGGAAGCTCCGAAAGCGGCGAAAGCCCCACCGAAACGCAGCAGGCGTCCACGTCGTAATATACCGTGCTGCCCTCAATGGGCTTGAATCCTTCGTCCAGCTTGGATACCGCGACGCGCTCTAAGCAGTCCTTGCCATAGGCCGCCGTTACGGAATGTGAGACGAGTATGGGTACGCCCATCCGCGCAAGCTTCGCGGCGTGAACAAGATAGCCGCCTATCTTTGGCGCGGCGTCCAGTACCGCCACAACCTCAACGCCCGCCTGCAAAAGCTGATAGCTTACGATAAGTCCTATGTTGCCCGCGCCAACCATGATTACGCGGTTGCCGGGCCTGACCCCGTGGACGTTCATCAGGGTCTGCACCGCGCCCGCGCCGTACACGCCCGGCAGGTCGTTGCCGGGGAAGGTCAATGACTTTTCGTACGCACCCGTGGCGATGACAAGGCTCTCAGGCTTGAACTTCAGGTATTTCTCGCGTTCCCATAGGGCGGTGATAACCCCGTCCTCGTACGCGCCCAGCGCGGTGCAGGAGCAGATTATCTCCACCTTGTCGCCGTACTTTGCAAGTTTATTCAATAGTATCGCGGGAATATCCACTCCCCTTACGGAGGCGTACTGCTCGCGGCTGCCGAAGAACATATGTGTCTGTTTGACAAGCTGCCCGCCTGCTCTTACCGCTCGTTCAAGTACGACAACGGAGGCTCCCGCCTCTGCCGCAGACAGCGCCGCCATAAGTCCCGCAGGCCCCGCGCCTATGATAAGTACATCACAGCTTTTCATTGCAAAACCCCCTTGCCGTGTTGAGTTTTGACAGACATTCCCTCACTTAACGGGGTAACGCAGGTCTTGACGTTGGGTATGCCGTCAACCTCCATCATACAGGAGGAGCAGTTGCCTATGGCGCAGTAGAACCCGCGTGGGCGGTCAAGCCTTTCGCTGTGCGCAAGCACCCTAACGCCGTTTGCGTGAAGCGCGGAGGCTATGCTGTCGCCCTCGAATCCATACATTTCCTTCCCGTCAAAGGTAAAGCCAATCCGCTTCCTTTCGGGGAAGGACAGTATGGGGTGATCCGTAATTCTCTGTTGCATATACACCTTTCATTACGCATTTAAATGCGAAAGAAAAGACGGCTTATTCAGGGCCGTCTTGTTCGTTTATTTATCGGACATATATGGGTATTCAATGGCGTAGGACGGCACAAAGCTTTCCTTAATCGCGCGCGGACTGACCCAGCGGTAGAGGTTTAGGCGGCTGCCCGCCTTGTCGTTGGTGCCCGAAGCCCTTGCTCCGCCGAACGGCTGATGACCGACGACCGCGCCTGTGGGCTTGTCGTTGATGTAGAAGTTGCCCGCGCAGTTCTCAAGCGCCTTTTCCATATGCACTATGTCCTTGCGGCTGTTCGCGAAAATCGCGCCCGTCAAGGCGTAGGGCGTGGCGGAATCGCAGAGGGCAAGAGTCTCGTCAAGCTTATCGTCATCGTAGACATAGACGGTCAGAACAGGCCCAAACAGTTCCTTCTTCATGGTGATGAAGTTGGGGTCAAGGGCGCGAATGACGGTGGGCTTTACAAAGTACCCCACCTCGCCGTCATAGCCGCCGCAGATAAGCTCGGCGTCGGGCGACGCCTTGGCAAGGTCGATGTAGTGCGCAAGGTTGTCGAAGGAGGCCTTGTCTATGACCGCCGCCATGAAGCTGCTAAAGTCCTGCACATCGCCCATCTTCAAGGTGGGGATTATCCCAAGGAGCGCACTCTTGACATACGGCCACATGGAGGCCGGCACGAATGCGCGGGAGGCCGCCGAGCATTTCTGCCCCTGATACTCGAACGAGCCGCGCACCATTGCGCAGGCAAGCGCGTCCGCGTCACAGTTGGGGTGAGCGAAGATAAAGTCCTTGCCGCCTGTCTCGCCGACCAAGCGCGGGTAAGAGGCGTAATTCCTGATGTTCCTGCCGACAGTCTCCCAAACGGTCTGGAACACCTCGGTAGAGCCTGTGAAATGGAAGCCCGCCAGCTTGGGGTGCGTAAGCACGAAGGACGAGACGTCCGTTCCGCGTGAGGGAATGAAGTTTATGACGCCCGCGGGAAGTCCCGCGTCCATCAGAAGGCGCATAAGGTAGTAATTGGAAAGCACTGCGGTAGACGAGGGCTTCCACAGCACCACATTGCCCATGAGGGCGGGTGAACAGGGCAGGTTGCCGCCGATGGAGGTGAAGTTGAACGGGGTCACCGCGACCACAAAGCCGTCCAAGGGGCGGAACTCGCTGCGGTTCCAAACACCGTGGGCGTTTTCGGGCTGCTCGGCGTAAATCTCGGAAGCAAAGTAGGTGTTATAGCGGAAGAAGTCGCAAAGCTCGCAGGCGGAATCAATCTCGGCCTGAAACACCGTCTTGCTCTGCCCCAGCATGGTGGAGGCGTTCAAAAGGGCGCGGTAAGGCCCCGCAAGCAAATCCGCGGTCTTGAGGAATATAGCGGCGCGATGCTCAAAGGGCATGTTCGCCCACTCGTCCTTGGCGGCAAGCGCGGCGTCAATCGCCAGCTTCAGCTCCTTCTCACCCGCGACACAATAGCGGGCAAGCACATGCTTGTGGTCGTGAGGCATTACAACCTCGCGGAACTCGTCGGTATAAACCTCTTTGCCGCCTATGATAAGCGGAATGGTGAGTATCTGCGCGGACTGCCGCTTCAGCTCGTCTTTGAGCGCGGCACGTTCGGGGCTGTCGGGAAGGTAACCCAAAATTGGCTCGTTGTAGGGCTTGGGGATGGCATAATAAGCGTTATTCATACCGTTCTCCTTTCGTTCGATCAATTTTGATTATACACCCATGTAAATAGCGCGTCAATTCGGATTGGATAATATATCGCCGCGACGCCGTTGCCCCGCGAAAAAGCGCCTTTAGCAGCGCAAACAAAAACGCGCCTTGCGGCGCGCCATGATGAAATTCTTATTACCTGCCCATAAGGTCAGCCTTGGTTCATGCCCAAGGCCGTCATAAAGCGCCTTGCCGCAAGGCGCCGCCCGCTGCCCGAATAGGCGGCGGTCAGGGCCTCGGGCCAGCTTTCGGCGGGTATGTGAAGGGTTCCCGCCCAAAACCGCGCTCCGCTCACAACCCTGCTCGTGTCCTCAAACACCGCGTCCATGCTGTATGCGTCCAAATAGCGTATGCTTCTGAAGCTGTGAACCATGAATATAAGGTCGGGCGCTCGCATCTCGAAGGTAAGATACGAATCGTCAACGCCGTCAAGGTCGGTGTCAAGGCGGTCAAACACCATCAGATAGTGGGCGCCGTTGACGATTATGTCCCCGCCCCGCGCACCGTCTATGGCTATTTTGTTGTCTCCCTTGCTCGCTGCCGCGCCAATGTCGCCAAGTCTGTGACCCGTGGATTCGTTTGACAGGTTCAGTCCCGCCTGCTTATACGCCCAAACAAGGCTTGCCACGCACTGCATACCCTTATAGTAGTATGTGCCGTTCGCGTCGGTTATCGGCGCCGGGAGCTTCGCTCCCCATTCGGGGTTTATGCCCCAGTCGTCCTCGCCCTGAAACGCGCCGCTCGCCTGATAGGGTACGGTTTTGCCGTGGCTTGCGAATATAGTTATAATCGACGCCGCCGAGCTTAGCACGGCGTTTCGCGTGTACACTCCCGCTTCGGTGACGTTGCGGTACAGCCAAGCGTTCTCATCCTCAACGGACTCAAACACCGTGGACGCTGCCGTGTTCAGCGACCTTAGGCCCTCCGCGTCCGCTATATAGTTATAGCGGCTCGTCACGCTGACAGAGCAGGGCGCGGAGACGTTCCCTTGTGCGTCCATAAGCCAAAGGAAGTAATCCCCGTCAAGCTTGAACACCCTGTACTGTATGCCCTCCTCCCTCACCCAGTCCGGCGACACGGGGTCGGGGCTTATCTCGACCTTTGTAAAGCAGTACGCGGAGGCGGTCGTGGAGGCGGTAAAGCAGACTATCCCGTTTATGACATAAGCGCTTGAGACGCTAAAGCCCTGTTCACCCCGCGCCGAGGAAAGGGGCAGCAGCAGCAGCAGCGCCAAGAGTATCGCTGTCAATCGCTTCATCCCTCGCCCTCCTTTATGAACACAAGCTCGCTGAATCCGTCCTGATACAGGGTGAGCGTCTCGCCGCCGCAGACAAAGCCTGCCGCATAGCCAAAGTCGGGGTTGGTGAACACAAGCGTTTCGCCCTCGACCGCATAGCTTCCCGAAACGGTTTCATCGCCCGACGTCAAGCTGTATGTGCCATCCTCGTTCAGGTACAGCGTTAGGCTTATGTCGTCCTGCTCAAAGCGCCAAAGCCCCACTAAGGGGGACGGGGTCGCCGTGGGCGCCACGGAAGGCATAGCCGTGGATTCGAAGGTTGCGGGCAGGGTTACGACCACGCTTAGCGGGGTCGCCGTGGGCGCCGTGGAAGGCATAGCCGTGGGCGGGGCGGAAGGCGCGTCCTGCTGTACCTTGGAGCAAGCCAAGGAAAGGCTCATAAGCCCCGCCATCAGGATTGACGCTATTCTTGCCGCGGCCGCGGCGTTAAGCCCGTGCTTCATCGATGCTGTTACTCCGATAAACAAAGGGGCAAAGCCATGAAAGCCTTGCCCCTCTTTGATGCTTTATTACTCGTGGTCAACGCTCGCCATGTAAGCGATGAGGTCAAGAACCTTGTTGGAATAGCCCCACTCGTTATCGTACCAAGCGATGAGCTTGATGAAGGTATCGGTCAGGGGAATGCCCGCGTCGGCATCGAAAATGCTGGTTCTGGCGTCGCCGATGAAGTCGGACGAAACAACCTTGTCCTCGGTATAGCCTAAGATGCCCTTGAGGGAGCCTTCAGAGGCCTCGCGCATGGCGGCCTTGATCTCCTCGTAGGTGGCGGGGTTCTTGAGCTGCACGGTCAGATCCACAACGGATACGTCGGCGGTGGGAACTCTAAAGGACATGCCCGTAAGCTTGCCGTTGAGTTCGGGAATGACCTTGCCGACCGCCTTTGCTGCGCCGGTGGAGGAGGGGATGATGTTGAATGCCGCGCCCCTGCCGCCGCGCCAATCCTTCTTGGACGGGCCGTCAACGGTCTTTTGGGTTGCGGTGGTTGCGTGAACGGTGGTCATAAGTCCCTGCTCTACGCCCCACTTGTCATTGACAACCTTTACCAAGGGAGCCAAGCAGTTCGTGGTGCAGCTCGCGTTGGAAACGATGTTCATGGAGGAGTTGTAAGTCTCGTTGTTGACGCCCATGACGAACATGGGGGCGTCCTTTGACGGGGCGGAAATAACGACCTTCTTCGCGCCCGCCGCCAGGTGAGCGGAAGCGCCCTCGATGGTGGTGAACACGCCGGTGGATTCTACTACATACTCCGCGCCGCACTCGCCCCAAGGAATCTCGTTGGGATTCATGCAGGCATAAACGTTGACAGCCTTGCCGTTGATGTAGAGCTTGCCGTCCTTGGCCTCGATCTCTCCCTTGAAGATACCGTGAACCGTGTCGTACTTCATCATGTAAACCATGTAATCCAAGCTGATGAACGGATCGTTAATGCCGACTATGTCGATTTTGTCGTTTGCCGCGGCAGCGCGGGCCACAAGCCTGCCAATCCTGCCGAAACCATTGATGCCTACTTTTATAAGTGACATAACTATATCTCCTTCAATGTTATATTTCGCAAAATATGATATACTAAACTCCGGTGAATTGCAAGTATTTTTCATGTAAACGTAAAGCTTTTCCGCATTTAGAGCGTCTGAACCAAGGTTGTGGCTAAACCCCCGCTCCCGCGAATCCCCCCGCTGTCATCCTGAGGAGCGAACCGCGACGAAGGATCTTGAAAAAGGCTTGTGGCGATAGGAAGCGCTCCCCCGTTGGATAAACTGTTCCCGCCGTGTGCGTCCCTTGACTTTCATGTTTTTAGCAAGATCCTTCGCTATGGCTCAGGATGACAGCGAGGGGGGCGGGTAAACGGAAGGTTGGGGTAGGCGGTAGGTTGGCGGAATATGAGGGAATGAAAAGAGGTCAGGTTGGTGCAGCATAATTGCACGACAGCGGGGGCGGGTTGTCTGAACACAACAATATTGCGGCGAGGGTTTTAAAAACGGCAAGGGTATCCCCTTGCCGTTGCTTTTAATTCCACGGACAGCTCTGCAAGCCGCCCCTATATGCTTTTACTCGTTCGCTCTGCCCGGGGTGGGGGCGTCGGTTATTACGAAGCTGCCGTCATTCTGCAAGGCATAGGACTGGTCGCTTTCAAGCGCGGGTACGGTCACGCTGTCGTACAGCCTGTAACTCAAGCCCGTAAGACACACAAACGCACCGTCGCTTGACAGCCCAAACCCCGCGCAAAGCGGGTTCTCATCGGTCTCATAGGTGCCGCCCGTAAAATAGACAAGCAGGTATTCGCCCGCGCCAATGCTGACCTCCGGGAACGTAAAGCGATAGCTGTGCTTTAGGTCGTTCGACAGCCCAAAGCCCGTCAGAACTATCGTATCATTGGTGCCGTTGTACAGCTCCACCCAGTCGGGTGTTCCCACGCCCTCAATCTCCAGCACGCTCTTGTTGGAGGTGCAGACCTCGCTTATCACAAGCCCGGGCTTGGAGGTTCCCGCCATAAGCGCCCACACGATAACCCCCGTAAGCAGCACCAACGCCGCCGCGAGCACGGGAAGCAGCCGCCAGTTCATGACAAACTTCTTCTCCCGCACAAACTCCCCTTCAAGCCCCGCGTCGCCTTCGGGCGTTTCGGTCACTTCAACCTTTTCAAGCTCCTTGTCAGTCAAAGTACAGCCCCTCCCCCTTAACGCTGCCCTCGCTCTTATGGCGAAACTTCGTCTTGGGCGCCGCGCCGCCATACAGCCATATGCCAAGCACATGGTCGGCGTCCTGCATGATCTCATCCAAAATGGTGTCCACGGCCTGTTCGCTGTTTGCGACCGCGCTGATGTACAGCTTCAGCTTAGGCTCGGTACCGGAAGGTCTTACAACTATGCTGCCGCCCTTATCCAGCGTGTAGCGCAGGACGTTCGATTTTGGCATACCTTCAGGCGCGTTTGCCCTGAAATCCTCAATCTTTGTTATGCGCGATCCGCCAAGCATGGACATCTGTTGTGCGCGAAGCTTGTCCATGGTCTCGGTTATGCGCTCTGTACCCGCCTTGCCCTCAAGCGTGTAGGACTTGACCTTTTCCTTATAATAACCGTACTCGCGGTAAATCTCCTCCAGCGCGTCATACAGGGTCATGCCCCTCTGACGATAGACGCAGCAGGCCTCGGCTATCAGCATCGCGGAGCTTATCGCGTCCTTGTCACGCGAGAACCCGCCCGCCAAGAAGCCGTAGCTCTCCTCAAAGCCGAACAGGAAGGTCGGTGTGCCGTTCCTTTCGCATTCCTCAATGCACTCGGAGATGAAGCGGAATCCCGTCATAACCTCGCGCATCTGAACCCCGAACGCCTTGCATATGTTGTCGGCAAGCCTTGTGGACACGAGTGAGCGCACGACCAGCCCGTCCTTGGGCAGCTCGCCGCGATCGCGCTTGGCGCTCAGAATATAATGCACAAGGATGCTGCCTATCTGATTGCCCGTAAGTATGGCAAAGCTGCCGTCACGCTTCCTCGCGGCAACGCCCAAGCGGTCGGAGTCCGGGTCTGTGGCAAGTATGACGTCGGCGCGGACGCGGTTCGCAAGCACTATCGCCTTCTCGAACGCCTCCGGGTTCTCAGGGTTGGGCGCGGAAACGGTGGGAAAATCTCCGTCCGGCTGCGCCTGACTCGGTACCACCGTGAGCTTTGTAATACCTATCTCGCCCAAAAGTGTGGTCACAGGCACCATGCCCGAACCGTGCAGCGGCGTGTAAACCATGGAAAGCTCGCCGCCCTTCTCGCGGAGCAGCTCGGGATTGTTCAGCAGGGTCTTGACCGCGTCATAATAGGCTCTGTCCACCGCCTCGCCTATGAGCGTTATTGCGCCCGTTGCGACCGCCTCGTCAAAGTCCATGTATGCGGTTCTGAAATCCTCCGATTCGCGTATTTTGGCGGTAATCGCGGCCGCGTTGTCGGGGTCAACCTGACCGCCGTCTCTGCCGTAAACCTTATAGCCGTTGTACTTGGGGGGATTGTGGCTCGCGGTGATTACCACGCCCGCGTCACAGCCCAAATAGCGCACCGAGAAAGAGAGCTGAGGCACAGAATGCAGCGTCTCAAACAGGAAAACCTTGACGCCGTGCGCCGCCAAAACGCAGGCTGTCTCCTTGGCGAATATGTTGGACATATGCCGAGAATCATAGGCAATCACTACCTTTTTCTCATGCTCCACGGTCTCGTCAAGCCAACGTGCAACACCCTCTGTCGCCTTCCTGACGACATAGATATTCATCCTGTTGTCGCCCGCGCCCAATACGCCGCGCAAGCCCGCCGTGCCGAACTCCAGCTCCGTGTAGAAGCGATCTATGAGATCGTTCATGTTGTCCTTGACGTCCAGCAGCTCCTGCTTTGTCTTGTCGTCAACGTCCGGACTTGCCAACCATTCGGAATACCTTTCGTATGCGCTCATTTTTCTTCCTTTCTGTGTCGTTTGGATTCGGGGTCTTGCCCTGCCTGTCTCTATTCTATCGCCCGCAAAGGGTTCGTATCACAAATGCCGCCGCGACCAATCCCGCCGCGTTCACCGCGGGCGCGAAGCTGCCCAGCTGTCCGCCCGTGTCAATCGGCGTTTCGTCGGACGCCACAACGGGGACGTGCGCTATACCCGCGGCCCGAAGCTCCCTTCGATACCGCCGCGCCAAGGGACAGTTTGTGGTCTTCATCACGTCCATGACCCTAAAGCCCGATGGGTCGAGCCTTCGACCCGCGCCCATGCAGGCTACGAATAATGTTTCACGTGAAACAATTAGCCTTGCAAGGGCGATTTTCGCTTCCATGTCGTCCACCGCGTCCACCACAAAGTCCACCTCGGGCGGTATAAGCCCTTCGGCGTTGTCCGCGTTGACGAACTCCGAAACCAACGTAAGCTCCGCCTGTGAAACGTCCCTAAGTCTTAAACTCAGGGCCTCGGTCTTTTTCATGCCAAGGGTCGATTCAGCGGCGGCCGCCTGGCGATTCAGATTGGTTTCGTCTACAATATCGCCGTCTATCAGCAGCAATCTTCCAACGCCGCTCCTTGCAAGCGCTTCCGCGCAGCTCCCGCCGACGCCGCCCAAGCCCACCACCGCGACAAAGCTGTCCTTCAGCCTTCGCATGGCTTCTTCACCCAAGAGGGCTGCTGTCCGCTCCCGGTATCGCGCCGCTTTATCCGAATAAATCAAGGTCGAACTCCTTACAGCTTTCGGCAAAAACTCCGTCTATATCTATGCTTTTCGCAAGCAGCAGCTGACGGCGAGCCTTCAGTTCACGGTTCACGGTTCGGTTTCCGTACTTGTCGTCGCCCACTATCGGATGATTGACATTCGCAAGCTGTACCCTAAGCTGATGCGTCCTGCCCGTCTTGGGGAGCAGCTTGACTAAGGTCAAATCGGGGTTCTGTCTGGCGTTCATGCATACAAACTCGGTCTCCATCACGGCAGCTCCCGGCGTGTTCGCGTCACATATGCGCACTGTCGCGTTCTTTTCGTCCTTTAAGGCGTAATCGGTGAGCTTACCCGCGCCCGCCATATAGCCCGTGACCACCGCGTGATAGCATTTATGCACCCTGCGTTCACGAAATTCTTCCGTCAGCCTGTCCCTTGCCGCTTCATTCTTGGCGAATACCACAAGCCCTTCGGTGTTCGCGTCCAAACGATGCACCGCGTAAAGCTCCGACTCTATCGCGGACAGCTCCGCTGTCAAGCCCTCCTCGACCTCTACGCCGGACTTCTTGTCAACTATCAACAGTTCGTCGTTCTCGAATACGGCGCAGCACACCGAGTATGCGGGGAGATATTTCAGCTGCGTTTTGAACTCCTTCCACTTAGGCATGGAAAAGAAGCTCATAGTCTCGCCCGTCGTGGGGTGCTTGACGGTCAGCGAATACGCCCACAGCCGTATCTGCGAACCCGTCTCCGAATAATGATTGTACCGCTGATCGCCCAATATCGGCAAATTCGCGTGTGAAAGCTGAACCCGTATCTGATGCGGTCTGCCCGTCCTTGGCTCCACGTCCAGAAGCGACAGCTTACCCTCTTGCCTTAAAAGGGTATAGCGCAAGGCGGCCGCCTTTGCGCCCTTTGCGTCCTCCGTAACGACACTAACGGTGTTTGTGCTCTCGTCCTTACAGAGCCAATCGTTCAACTCGGCCGTGGGCCTTGGATAGCCCTCGACTATGGCGGTATAGCGTTTTTGGGCCTCCCTGCCTTTGAATTGAGAGGTCAGGCGCGCCGCCGCCTTGGAGGTCTTGGCAAAGACCATAACTCCGCCAACGGGTCGGTCAAGCCTGTGAACAAGCCCAAGATAGGCCTCGCCGGGCTTGCTGTACTTCTCCTTAATATAAGTCTTTAGGGCGGTCAACAGGTCAAGATCTCCGCTTGCGTCCGCCTGAACGGGCATATTCACGGGCTTTTCGACCACAAGAAGGTGGTTGTCCTCGTATAGTATTGTCGGAGTGAAGCTCACGGCGTCCACCATCCGGATGAGCCGCAGGGCAGAACCAGCTTGTCCCGCTCAATGGGAAGGCAGACCTCGCCCGCCTCGACCCTGCCGTTTAGCAGAGCTGTTGTCAAAACGTTTGAAAGCACGGTGGGGGCAAGCCCCGTCGTGTAGGAATTTATAAGGAAGAATAAGGGTTTTTCGCTCAACAGCTCGGCGCAGGCAAGGACGAGAGGGTAAAGGTCGTTTTCAATTTTCCACATCTCGCCTGAGGGGCCTCGGCCGTAGCTCGGCGGGTCCATCAGTATTCCGTCATAGGTATTGCCGCGCCGCTTCTCGCGCTGAACGAACTTCATACAATCGTCCGCGATGTAACGCACGGGAGCGTTTGAAAGGCCGTTTTCCGCTGCATTGTCCCTTGCCCAAGAGAGCATACCCTTTGCGGCGTCAACGTGTACAACCTGTGCGCCCGCTTTGAGACAGGCGCAGGTAGCGCCGCCCGTGTAGCCGAAAAGGTTGAGTATCTTAACGGGGCGCGACTGCGCTTCAGGCTCAATAAGCGAGCGCATTTTGTCCCAGTTCACGCTTTGTTCGGGGAATAAGCCCGTATGCTTGAACCCGGTGGGGCGCACAACAAAGCGAAGATCGCGATAGCTTATAGTCCATTTGTCGGGCAAATCGCGCATGAAGCTCCAATAGCCGCCGCCCTTGTCGCTTCTTATGTATACGGCGTCAGCGTCGTGATCGGGCATTGTCCAAACAGCCTGAGGATCGGGGCGCAAAAGGGTATATTCGCCCCAACGCTCCAATTTGTTGCCGTTGCCGGCGTCCAACACCGCAAAGTCCTTCCATAAAGAGGCAAGATACATATTACATCCTCCTTGCTTGATTATATCAGAGCCGAGGGCGGAAATAAAGACGTAGGTGAAAAAGATTTGTAAATGTGGGCGTCGCGGCACTTTGGTGTTGGCAAAATACAGGGTGTGCCGCGTTCGGATGTTCTTTGTCCCACAGGGGAGCGGAGCTTTCACCGCAAGCTTGTTTCAAGATCCTTCGTCGCATTGCTCCTCAGAATGACAGTGGGGGTTTAACCGCTCTCAAACCCTTTCTTTATCCGCCCTTCAACCCCCTTAGTCATCCTGAGCCATAGCGAAGGATCTTCCAGAAAACTTATAAGTCAAGGGGCGCTCCCCCTTACCAATCACAAATGCAGTGTCTCCCCGCCCTCGCCCTTTTTAATAATTCTCTCCTTTACACAGCAAAAGCGGCGGGGTTAACCCGCCGCAAAAACCTTTTCCCTTTTACACTCTCACCGGAACGATCAGATACACATAATCATCCCCCTGTATTGGCTTGACGCCGCACGGCTTGAACGGCCCGTTGAACTCCATGAACAGTTCTTCGTCCTCGATAACCTTCATGATGTTCAAACAGTACCTCGGATTGAAGGAAATCGTCATCGGTTCGCCAATGAGCTGAACCGGAAGCTCGTCCTCAACCCTGCCGACTATGCTTTCAGCGCAAATCATAATACTTTCCTCATGAATCACCATGGTCACGCAATTGCTTCCTTCACGCGCCATAAGCTGTGCGCGCTCAACCGCCGCGATGAGCCTTTCCTTTTCGACAAGTATCCTTGTGGTACAGTTCGTGGGCAGCAGCCTTTCATAATTGATGAAATCGCCGTCTATAAGCCTTGCCGTGAGCTTCTCCGCGCCGTTGTCAAAGCGAACGTGGGTGTTGCTTATCACAAGCTCCACATTCTCCTGTGCGCTCTCCGCCATCCTTGCTATCTCGTTTATGGCCTTGGCGGGAACTATGGTGCGCGTGTCCTCCAAGGGAACGGATGTTCTTCTTCTCTGCAACGCAAACTGGAACGAGTCCGTAGCTACAAAGTTGATAAATCCGTCCTTGACGTCCAAAAGCACGCCCGTTAAGAAAGGTCTGCTTGCATCATCGGGAGCGGCCGCGAACGAGGTTTTCATAATCATTTCCCGACACAAATCCTTGTCCATGACAAGACTGCAGCTCTCATCGCCGCAGCGCATATAGGGAAAGCCGTCGGAATCAATGCAGGGCATTCTGTTCTGTGTTCCGCCGCTCTTTAGGCTCATCCGCCTACCCTCCGTTTCGATCTCGGTTTCAACCGCGGGCAGCTTCTTGACTATCTCAAAGAACAGCTTACCCCTTACGGAGCAAACCCCCTCCTCATCAACGACGGCGTTTACAACACAGTCCTTCTGTAACAGCTGGTCGGAACAGGTAAAGCTCACCGTGCCGCCTTCCGCCTTTATATAGACGCCCTCAAGCACGGGCATGGTGGTTCGAATCGGCAACGCCTTGGCTACCGCCGCAACCGCGTCAATCAAGTCCTTCGTGTTAATCGTAATCTTCATATGCTTCATCCTTTCGTTTCATGCAAGTCTTTTATCCACAGCGTGTCCGCGCTCTGCCTACACCCTTTAGTTATTATTTAGAGAAGAAGCAGTAGTAGTCCCTTCGGAAACTGTGGAAAAGCGGAAAACCGCCGATAACAGCTAAGCTTAGGCTGTGGGCATCCCCTGTGTACAGATGTTGGATAAGTAGGGGGCTTATCCACGTTATCCGTGAAGTCCGACTTATGCACAATATGTCCACTTTACAATCCACAGCGGAATGTGGAAAAGGGACAATGCATAAAACCGCCCTTACAGGGATGCGCCATCTAAAATTAACTTCTGTATGTCCTCAACCTTGGCGGCAAACTCCGGATTCTGCTCGATCATGCTGCAAATCCGCTCACAGGCGGATATGGCCGTGGTGTGGTCCGTGCGGTCAAACTCCGTCGCGATGCGCTTGTAGGGGAGCGACAGCAGGGTATGACAGAAGTACATAGAAACCTGCCTTGGGACTACGACCTCCTTGTCCCGCCTCTGTGAAAGCATGGACGACAGGGGTACGCCGAAATAGGACGCTACCGTTTCCTTTATAAAGCTGCAATTCAGCTCCGCCTTCTTGACCTTGGGAATAATCTCCTTTAGGGCTTCCCTTGCAAGCGCGATGTTCAAGGGTCTGCCCTTGAGCCTTGAGTAAGCTATTACGGTAGTCAGGCTGCCTTCAAGCTGACGAATATTGCTCTGAACATTCTCCGCGATAAAGCCTATGATATCGTCGGAAACCTCGGCGTTCTCGATGAGGGCGCGGTTTCGAAGTATGGCGATACGGGTTTCCACATCGGGAGGCTGAATGTCCGCGATAAGCCCCCACTCGAAACGGGAGCGCAGACGGTCCTCAATGCCCGTAATCTCCTTGGGCGCGCGGTCGGAGCTAATGACAATCTGCCTGCCCGCGTTGTGCAGGGTGTTGAAGGTGTTAAAGAACTCCTCCTGCGTCTGCTGCTTGCCGGAGATGAACTGAATATCGTCTATCAGCAGCACATCAACGTTGCGGTAACGCTTGCGAAACTCCATATTTTTGCCCGCCCTGAGGCACTCTATAAGCTCGTTCGTGAAAACCTCGGAGGTGATGTAAAGGACGCTTGCACCGGGGTTCTTCTCGCGCACATAGTGGCCGATCGCCTGCATAAGATGGGTCTTGCCCAAGCCCACGCCCCCGTAGAGGAAAAGCGGATTGTAGGCCTTGCCGGGGTTTTCGGCGGCGGCAAGGGCGGCGGCGTTGGCAAAGTGGTTGGAGCCGCCCACGACGAAGGTTTCAAAGGTGTACTTTGGGTTCAGCGAAAGGGTGTTCGTGTTTTTGCCGTTGTCGGTTGCAATCTTGATGAAGTCCTTGCGCTGACCGGGAAGGATAAGGAGTATATCGAGTATAGAGGGATTGGCGCGAATGACCGCCGCCCTCACGATATCGAAATAGTACTTTTCAATGGTCTGCTTTGTCAGGTCGTCCGACGCCTGAAGCACCAGAATGTTGTTTTGATTGATGACCGCCTCAAGGTTGTTTATCCACTTTACAAAGCTGACGCCCGTAATCTGCGGTCTGATGTATTCCTTGGCCTTGAGCCAAAGCGCTGTAATCTCGTCCATAGCCATAACCTCTCTTATTTATCAGCATGATACCATATTTTAGGGCTATTGACAAGCGCAGAATGTTTGAAAAACGTGCGATGCGCATGAACATTTAACGCGTGAGGACGAAGCGCCGGCGAATAATCAAATCACGGTGCGACCATGTAAGGCAATAAAACCCTCGCTCAGGATGACAACGGGGGTTAATTGCGAATACCAAATAGGTTTGAAAGGGGCTGTAACTTCCTTGTCATCCTGAGCTTGCGAAGGATCTTGGGGAAAACATGAAAGTCAAGGGGCGCTCACGGCGGGAACAACTTATCCCGCGGGGGAGCGTTTCCTATCCCCTATAAGTCTGCTTCAAGATCCTTCGTCGCATTGCTCCTCAGGATGACAGCGGGGGCGGGCTGGCGGAGCATAATTGCATGACAGCAGGCGCGGGGCGGCGCCCCACGGCATCCCATCAGCTTATTGCCTTTATTGCTTACAGCCGTATTTGACGGGGTCGAACTCGCTTTTGAGGAGCGAGTATATAATCTGATCCAGCCTGCCCCTGTCGGTATTATCGCTTTGGCGCAGGACGCCGTCACGGTGCATTCCGAGCTTCTCATAGAGGTGAATTCCTCTTATGTTGTCGGGGTAAACGTCGAGCCAGAAGCGGTTGATGCCGCATTGTGTGAACGCATATGTGATAAGCGCTTTCATAGCTTCCGTACCGTAGCCCTCGCCTTTGCGGTTGAGCGCGATGCGGCGAAGCTCGAACACGTCCGCCTTGCGGAAAAAGCGGATCAAGGCATAGCCGACACGCTCGCCGCTGGTTACGTCGTCCATCATCAATATGAGCTGGTCGGGGTCGGCAAGCTCAGAGAGGTGGTCGTCAAGGCTGCCCTGCCACAGGAAATCACGGTTGTCAGGGTGTCTTTCCATGGCCATAACAAAGGGAATATCATCGGGTCTTGCCTTGCGGTAGACAAGGCGGGTGGTGTGAAATGGGGTGAACATACAAGTCTCCTATTCGTAATCTCGTCTTATGGCGGCGCATATCGCGAAAACGCGCTTTGCGCCCGCCTGCTTAAGGGCGTAGGCGCAGCGCGAAAGCGTAGTTCCGGTAACGCAAAGGTCGTCCACTATCGCAACGGTCATTCCCTCGCAGAACGGGCTTGCCTCGAACACGTCAAAGCCCATGGAGGCGCGTTCAAGGGCGTCCTTGCTTTTCTGCTGCGGGGTGCGCTTGATCTTTCTGACCATGCGGCCAACGGAAGGTATGCCGTAAAGCACGGACAGCTTTTGGCTAAGCTCCTCGGCCGGCGAAAAGCCGCCCTTGAGGAAGAAATCCATCGGATGCACGGGCACGGGTACAAGCAGCTCGACCCTCCATTCATCGGGAATCTCGATATGCTCCGCGAAATAGCGAAAGTAGACGCTGTCGCCCTGCTTCATAAGCGAAACGGCAGGCCGCGTGTCGTAGTTGTAGCCCACAGCACAGACCGCGGAATCCACAAACGGGGGCATTTGCGCAAGATGAATCGGGTGCATAAGCTCGCGGCACTCGTCACACAGCCCCTCGGCGGTCAGTGGGCGGTAGCGTCTGCACAGCATACATCGATAGCCTGAGGGGAATAGGAGCTGTGAAAGCTGTATCGGCGGTCTGTCGTCTATGTTGACGGAGGACGCCCTTCGCCCGCACTTCTTTTGCATAGGGTCATTATACCATATAAACACCGCCTATGCCGTCACCGCTCGATATTTTACAATGCAAACCCCCGCCTGATCACCGTCAAAGGTCTGAAAAGCGTTTGCGCCGGAATACCGTATACACTTAATGTGTTAGTATTTGTCGCAATTTCAAAGAACAGGCGAATGCATAATGACAACAAATATAAGCATTACGCTAATAAAGATTCTTTATAGAATTGTATTGATTTATTTACAAAACCTTGTTAAAATAGCCTTATGAAAAGGGTGATTGCGATAATGCTGCTGTTGGCTGTGGGGCTCGGCCTTCTTGCCTGCGCAGTCACCGAGGAAAGCCCTGCGGCAGAATCACCCGCGCCCACCGAGCTTACGGTTACGTTCTCAACGTCAGCGCCGACCATGGAGCCGGTAACGCTTGTCATTGAATTGCCGACCGAGACCGCGCAGTCTGCGGCGCAAACCATGGTACCCACGTTTACACCGGAGCCGACAGCGACGCCCGCGCCGCTTGCGGGCAAGGTTATCGGGCTTGACCCGGGGCATCAGCAGCGTTACGATCCCAACCCCGAACCCGTAGCGCCGGGGTCGTTAACGACAAAACAGAGGGTTGCGGGCGGAACACGCGGCATAGTTACGCGCATATATGAATACGAGGTCAACCTTCAGGTCGGGCTGCTGCTTCGCGACATGCTTGAGGAGGCGGGAGCGACGGTCATAATGACGCGAACGGTGAACGATGTTTGCATATCCAACATGGAGCGGGCGCTGCTCTTTAACGAGCATATGGTTGACCTTGCCGTCAGGCTGCATTGCAACGGCAGTGACGACCACTCCAAGCACGGGGCGTTCATGCTTGTGCCGACCGAGGGCAGAACCGACTGGTACGAGCTGAACATAGAGGCTGCTCTGTGCATAATCCGCAGCTATTGTAAGACCACGGGCCTTACAATGCTCGCCGAAAGGGACGGCGGGCTTACCTATCGATCGGAACAGACGGGCTTCAACTGGTGCAAACGACCCATAGTCAATATCGAGATGGGGCATCTCACCAACGCCGAGGACGAGGCGAAGCTTGTAGATCCGGAGTTTCAGAAGCTCATGGCCAAGGGTATTTACCTTGGCATATTAGAATTCTTCACAGGTGAATAAGGAGGGAATATGACAAACCCCATCAGTGTACGTTCCGAAGTGGGGAAGCTGCGACAGGTGATGCTTCATCGCCCCGGCGAGGAGCTTGAGAACCTCATGCCTGAGTATCTCACGAGGCAGCTGTTTGACGATATACCCTATTTGGTACACGCCAAGCAGGAGCATGACGCCTTTGCCGATACCTTGAGAAAGTGCGGGGTCGAGGTGCTTTATCTGGACGAGCTGCTTGCGCAGGCCCTGACTGTCGGCAATGCCCGTGAGGAGATTATTTGGGAGTATGTCCGCGAGGCGAATATCAACGCTTCGGGCGCGGAGCAGGCGGTAAACGCTTACCTTTCGTCCCTGCCCATACCCGAGCTTATCGCGACTATGGCGGGCGGCGTGCGCAAGTCCCAGCTTGACGGCGTTGAGCGCAGGCACCTTGTGGATTATCTTGACGACCAGTACCCGTTCTATGTAGATCCCATGCCCAACCTTTATTTCACACGCGATCCCTTCTCCAATGTGGGGAGCGGCGTGCTGATTTCCAAGATGGCCAACAATGTGCGCCAGCGCGAGACGCTGTTCGCAAAGTACATTTTCAAGTATCATCCCGTGTACAAGTGGGTCACAAAGTATCATGACCGCAACGACGTCCATAACATCGAGGGCGGAGACGTGCTTGTTTTGACCTCCGACACCATCGCGATAGGTATGTCCGAGCGCACATCCGCGCAGGCGGTCGAGCTTATCGCCAACAGACTTATATGTGAAAAGACGGGCATTCGCCGTATAATCGCGCTGGATATACCTAAGCTCCGCGCATTTATGCATCTTGACACCGTTATGACCATGGTGGACAGGGACGCCTTTGTCATTCACCCGAATATAAGAACCTCTATGCGCAGCTTTGTGCTGACCAAAAACAACGGACGTCTTGTCATACACGAATCCGAGCATGATGTGGCCGACGTCATGAAGGAGGCGCTGGGGCTTGACAATATTCGCTTTATTCGCTGCGGCGGCGGGTCGATAATCGACGCCGCAAGGGAGCAGTGGAACGACGGCGCGAACACGCTTGCCGTAGCTCCGGGCGAGGTAATAACCTATTCGCGCAACTATGTCACAAACCGAATACTGCGCGAAAATGGCATAATCGTACACGAGATACCCTCCGCCGAGCTGTCAAGGGGCAGGGGCGGCCCGCGCTGCATGAGTATGCCGTTTATCAGAGACGCTATCGATAACTAAATTTAGAAAGGAAACCGACACCATGTTCCAAGGAAGAAGTTATTTGACACTGCTGGACTATACCCCCGATGAGATCCGCAAGCTATTGGATCTGTCACACCAAGTCAAGGCCGAGAAGCTCCGCCGTGAGTTTCCGCTGCGCCTGAAGAACCGCAACATCGTACTGCTGTTCGACAAGACCTCCACCCGCACACGCTGTGCGTTTGAGGTGGCCGGCTTTGACGAGGGCGCGAACGTCACCTTCCTCACCAACAGTCAGATGGGCAAGAAGGAGTCCCTTGAGGACACCGCCCGTGTTCTGGGACGTTTCTATGACGGCATCGAGTACCGCGGCTTCGAACAGCGCGTGGTCGAGCAGCTGGCGGCGTTTTCGGGCGTACCCGTGTGGAACGGACTTACAGACCTGTATCACCCGACACAGGTGCTGGCCGATCTTATGACCATAGAGGAGCATGTAAAGAAGCCCTTGAATCAGGTTAAGTTCGTGTACGCGGGCGACGCAAGGAACAATATGGGCAACTCGCTTATGATAGGGTGCGCCAAGATGGGTATGCACTTTGTAGGGCTTGCCCCGCGTGAGCTGTTCCCCTCCGACGAGCTTGTGAAGGAGATGCGCGAGCTGGCCGCCACGACGGGCGGGCAGATTACCTTAACCGAGAGCATCGACGATGTTGAGGGCGCGGACGCTATTTACACCGACGTGTGGGTGTCTATGGGCGAGGAAGCGCACTTTGCGGAGCGCATAGCGCAGCTTCAGCCGTATAGGGTAACGATGGATATGCTTAAAAAGACCGGCAATCCCGATGTTGTATTCCTGCATTGCCTGCCCTCGTTCCACGATTTGGAGACAGCGGTGGGCCGTCAGATTCACGATCAGTACGGTCTGAACGAGATGGAGGTTTCGGACGAGGTGTTCCGCAGCAAGCACTCCGTGGTGTTTGATGAGGCGGAGAACCGTATGCACAGCATCAAGGCGGTTATGCTTGCAACCATGACGGATATCTTGGACTAACAAGAGAACAACAAGATGAGGGGAGGCCGCAAGGCCTCCCTTTGACGTGCGCGGAAGATGTAGTGATAGGGACGCTCCCCCGTGGGATAAGGATGGGCGAACGCCGTTCGCCCCTGCGCTTTAGTGATTGTCCCGCCTTTCGCCCCTGCATTTTAGTGATTGTCCCGCCGTGAGCGCCCCTTGACTGTCAAGTTTTTAGCAAGATCCTTCGCTTATTGCTCAGGATGACAGCGGAGGTCTGTTGGCGGAACACTATCGGGATGACAACAGGGGCGGGTTGGCAAAACATTATCGGATGACAGCGGGGATAGGTGGAAAAAAAGAGGATTTGCGGGAAATTATACCACGCCGGTGTTTATTTCAGTATACGCCAACGGAACGGGCAAAGACGGGTGCACCGACTTTGTCCGTTCCGATCTAAAAGTTTAGTGGGGTATCCAAAGGGCGAACCTTTACCAAAGGTTCCCCTTTGGCGGGGTTTTCGGACGAAGTCCGTTATGCCTTGCGCAGTGGGGCGGCGCCCCACGGTATCCCTTGCAGCGGCGCCCCACGGTATCCCTTGCAGCGGCGCCCACGGTATCCCCATATGCGGCGCGTACTGACGATTTTATACGAACTTAAACGGATTGGCGATTCTGTCGCGCTGCCAGAAGCTGACGGCCTTGCGGAACATCGCTTTGGCGTGTATGCGGTCGTGCCAAATGACGCGGCGGAGCAGCTTTTTGAGCGTCCAAAGCTCGCCGTCCTCGGCGGTGTGAATAAGCGGCTCAAGGTAGCGCGGGGAGGCCTCGATAAGCTTGAAGAGCTGCACCCTGTTTTGAACGAAATCATCGCAGTTCTTCAGATCAAGCCCAAGACCCGCCGCGTAGTATGCCATGACCTCGTTGGAGTGTTCGAGCATCTCCCTTGCGCTGGTGGGAATCTTGCCGTAGAAGCAGCGGCGCGACTTGACAAGGCCGCGGTCAGGCTGAGGGACGGACTTGTAGAGGGTCATAAAGTCGCGTGCGGAGCGCAGGCACAGCTCCTTTAGGCGTATGTACTCCGAGACGGAGAGCGGCAGCTTTTCGGTTGGCAGGAGTATGCCCGTATCGGCCTCGTTTATCTCAAGCTCGCACTTGCGTTCAAGGACGAGCTTGACGGGCAGATGCTCTACTTCGGGGGTGGAGGAGCCTTGCGCCCAGACGAGATAGCGCGAGACTTCGACGGGCAGCTTTGCAAGGGCTTCCTCGCGGGTTTCGCCGCGTGAGTATGCGCCGGGGTAGTCCTCCGCCCACGCGGAGAAGCCGTTCTCGCTGTATTCCAAAGCCGCGTTGATGCTTTCCATCTTCATTTACATCGCCTCTTTTTCTATTCGTTTGGCAATTTCGTTAGCCTTGCGGTATATTTCATCAGGGTCAAGCCCCATGTAATAGCTTCCTCGCTCATAAACGACCTTGCCCGCAATCATGGTCAAAGCAACGTTGGATTTGTTTCCGCTGTAAACCAGGTTGGCGGCGGGACGGGTCACGGGCTGCATATTGGGCATGTACAGATCTATCATCACTAAGTCCGCCTGCTTGCCCACGGCAAGGGAGTTGCAGTCTGACAGCCCCATGGCGTCGGCGCCCACGGTGCAGGCGGCGTGAAGTATGCGCTCCGCCGGCGCCGCGTCTGCTCCGTGCCTGAGCTTTTGCAGGCAGGAGAGCAGGGACATTTCATGGAAGAAGTCAAGGGCGTTGTTGCTTGCCGCTCCGTCCGTGCCTAAGGCCAAGGGTATGCCCCTGTCCCAAAAGGCGCAGGCGTCGATTATGCCGCTTGAAAGCTTGGCGTTGGAGCCGCAGCAGGAGACAGCGTACAGCCCGCGGTCTTTGAAAATCTCAAGGTCATGCTCCGAAAGGTGAATACAATGGAAGCCGCCTCCGCCGTAATCAAAGAGACCGAGACGGTCGAACAGCTCGGTTGGGGTGCAGGCGTGACGGGCAATACAGGCTTCAACCTCGGCTTTTGTCTCGCTGTTATGCATATAGGTCGGGGCCTTTAGCTCGCGTGCAAGCTCGCCCATGCCGCTAAGGAGCGGAAGGGAGCTTGTATACTCGGCGTGGACGCCCAAGTGGGCGGAGACAAGGGGGTGATAGGAGTTGAATTTATTGTACTGCTTAAGGGCGGATTTGGGGGTTCCGCCGTAGTCGTTTACGCCGCCGCAAAGCACAAGCCGAAAGCCCGTATCGACGGCGGCGTTGACCTCGGCGTCCTTGTAAAGATACATATCGAAGCTTGAGGTGATTCCGCCGGAGACGTATTCCATGAAGGCAAGGCGTGAAAGCTCGTAGATATCGTCCTCGTTGAGCCTGCTTTCGCGGGGGAGAACGTCCTCATAGAGCCAGTTCGAGAGCGGCTTGTCATCCGCCCGCGAACGAAGAAAGACCATGGCGGAGTGCGCGTGGGCGTTCTTGAAGCCTGGTATCAAAAGATTCCCTCGGCAGTCTATCTCGCGGTCGAAGCTTTGCCCCGTACAGGGTTCACCGACATAGGAAACGAGACTGCCATGGGTGTGCAGTTCGCCAAAAAAGCACTCCGCGGCAAGCCCGTTTGTGTGCAGTATCATCGCGTTGTAAAACCGAATCCGCATTGACTTGACCTCGCTTATATTTAATCTCAGTATAGCATAATTGTTGCGAATCGCGGGTGAACAAATTATAAACACAGACGTGCCGCTTGTAATCCCAGGCGCGAAATGGTATACTTTTCATGATAAAGCTTCGGAGGCATTTTATGAAACGATTCCTTGCGGCCTTGGTCGCGTTGATCCTTGTCTTTGTGAGCGCGGCGACGGGCTTTGCCGAGGGCAAGGAGCATATTACGCTTTACGGCGAGCAGAATTACGAGGAGGACATGAGCTCGGGCGCCGACCCTGATACGGGCGAGAGCTTTGTTTGCTGGCACCTCTATATGAAGCTGGAGAACCTCAGCTCCATCATGGGCATACAGTATCAGCTAAGGTGGGATTCGGAGCTGCTGACCTGCACCAAGGTGGTGCAGGGGCAGGGCGTGAACGGAACGCTTAACACAAGCAATCTAAGCGCGGGGCGCGTTAATTATGTGGCGGCGTCGTCGTCGTCGCTTGCGTACAGCTCGACCTGCATACTGACGCTGTACTTTAGGATAGCCGAGGGCGTCACCGAAGGCACGGTGATTCCGATAAGCTTCGCGCCCGACCCCAACACGGTTGAGGGCGACGCGGGGTTCCTGCTCGTGGTTACGACCCAAAGCAACCAGAACGGCTATAAGCGCGGTGACGAGGAGCTTGACGCATATGACGGTTATATCGTTGTCGGCGAAAGTCCCGTTGTTGTTCGCGGCGACGTCGACCTGAACGGAAGCGTGAACTCCACGGACGCGGCTATGATACTGCGCTATCTGGTCGGGCTGGAGACGCTGAGCCGTCGGGCGCTTTTGAACGCCGATACGGACGGCAGCAATACGATTATGGCGAACGACGCTTCGCGCATACTGCGCTATCTTGTGGGACTGGAGGACAGTCTGTGATATGGCAAGGGTGAAGCTTTTACTGACCACCTTCGAGCCGTTCGGCGGCGAGAGCGTGAACCCCGCGCAGCTTGCGGGCGCGTTGGTGCGCCCGAAAAGGGTTGAGCTTGTGAGGGCGGATATTCCCGTGAGCTACGATAAGGCGGGAAGAACGGCGATTGCGGCTGTGGAGCGCGAGAAGCCCGACATGATACTATGCGTGGGGCAGGCGGCGGGCAGGACGGGCCTGAGCTTTGAGCGCGTGGCCTTAAACGTTGACGACGCGGCGGCGACGGACAACGACGGGGTAGTTAAGTGTGACGCCGTGATAGAGCCTATGGGCGAAAACGCTTACTTCTCCACCCTGTCGGTGAAGGCCATGGCAAGGGGGGCGACAGAAGCGGGGGTCACGGCTTCGGTGTCGAACAGCGCGGGAACCTATGTCTGCAACCACCTTTTGTATGAGCTGCTGCACCATGAGAAGGGCATACTCTGCGGCTTTGTACACGTTCCGCTGACCAAGGAGCAGGCCGAAAACAGGCTGAGTTCGGGCAAGGCGAAGGCGTTGGAGCCGTATATGTCGCCCGAGGAGGCGGCGCGTGGCATAGGGGCCGCGATAGACGCCGCAGTGACAGAGCTGGGGCTTTAGCGCTCGAACAAGTGAAATAATGATTATTCCGTGCCGCGGGGGGAAGTTCCCTTTTGCGGCATTTTCTGTTTTGATATGTCAAAACTGTACTCTATCACCGCGACTTCCCGCGATGTTACAATCAGTCTATCACAAATGAGCGCCGAACGGCGAAAAGGGGAGGGACGGATGCCGAAATTCAGAGTCTTGATAGTCGATGACAACGCGCAGTACGCGGAATCACTGAAAGGCTATTTTCAGTCACAGGAGAAGGTCGAAGGCGTGGATGTGGCACAGGACGGAAAGGCTGCGCTGACCATGCTCAAGGAACGCCGCTATGACGTTGTGACGCTCGACCTTATCATGCCGAACACGGACGGACTTTCGGTATTGGAGCAGCTTCCCGCCGTCCTCGGTGCGCAGGTACCTCCCGTGGTTGTGGTCTCCGCGCTGCGCAACGAGGCCATGGTACGACGCTGCTGCGCTCTGGGCGCAAGGTATTACATGGTCAAGCCCGTGGAGCCGGACGTACTGTACAAGCGCGTTGCGCAGATGCTGGAAGCCGAACCCACGAAGGGCGGACTGATGCCCTATGCCCAAGCGCCGCGCTCGTTTGACGAGAAGGTCACGGCAATATTCCTTGTCGCGGGCATACCCGCGCACATCAAGGGCTATCATTACCTGAGGGAGGGCATACGCATGGTGTATCGCCAGCCCGATTTAATCAACCGCATCACCAAGGAGCTGTACCCCGGAATAGCCAAGAGCTTCGGCACCTCGGCAAGCAAGGTCGAGAGAGCCATACGCCACGCCATAGAGGTGGCTTGGACAAGGGGTAAGATAGAGAACCTCAACTCCCTGTTCGGTTACAGCATATACGGCAAGAACGATAAGCCCACAAACGGTGAATTCATTGCGCTGGTCGCGGACAAGCTGCTGATGGAGGAGCAGAGCAAGAAGGCCGGGTAACGCGCCGAAGATAATACAAAGCTTGCAGGAGAAGCCCCGTCTCCATGCAGGAATGCCCCAACCTCATAATCCGTGAAGTGCCGCAGTCTCCCCCAAGGACGGCGGCATTTCACGTTTATCCACAATCCTTGGGGCTTAAAAAAGTCAATAAAACAGGCTAATTGTGGACAAGTATGTGGATAACGTGTATAAAGTCCGCAAAACGCCTGTGGATAATTCAAAAATGCGGTATATTCAAAGCAACTCATACGGTTTGCATGGAGAGGTGCAGGTCACGCTTGTCGGCAAAAAGCGCTCGTACTATGGGAATGACGGCGGGTGGTTATTCGCGATATTCAGAACAATGACACAGGGACAGGGGGCGGGGTGAAGGGGTTAACGCTCACAAAAAGGAGGGTTTAGGGCTGTAAAGCCTGTGGCTTGTCACGGCATATTCAAGGGCGAGTATGCGTTATGGAGAGGGAATAAAAAGCGCCGCGCCACCCCGAGGGCGGCAGGCGGCGCGCTGCGTTTTTATTCGGTATATTCAAGCCATGCAGAAGCCCAATAAAGGGGCGGTCACGGCCCTTTATGGGTTATCAGTCTCTGAGCTGTCGTCGGATTGCCGCTCGTCCTGCGATTCCTCGGCGGCTCTTTTGGCGGCTTGACGCTTGGCCAGGTCGTTGGTGTCGATGCTCTTGCCGAACACCACGAAACGCTGGAACAGGAACTCCGTGACGAAGTTCAAGAGCATGTTCATGACGGTGACAAGGTACTCGTTCCACAAGCATGTCTCGGTCAGGTACTTTTCAAGCAGGGTCGAAAGCGGCGTGAACACGCAGTAATAGCCCAAGGTCATGAGCATGGCCAAGGGAACGTTGTTGGCCGACTTGAAGGTGAACTTGCGGTTGAAGGTGAAGTTCCAAATGACGGACAGCACCAAGGCGATGAGGTAACAGGCCCAGTAGCTCAAAGTCGTCAGCTCGTTTAGCAGGGTAAAGCTGCCTATCTGTATGACGCCCGCGCTTATCGAAAACAGCGTGAACTTGATTGCGCGCCACGCCTCCGAATCTCTGAATCGCTTTTCCATAGTATCCCCCACATTGACCCGCGATGGGCTTAATATATCTATTATAAAGAGGTTCGAGACAAAAATCAATCAAAATCAGACTTTTCAAAGCCTGCTGAAAACGAAACGCATACGGACGAGAAGGCGTCACGGAAAGTCCACGATTTATTCACAGGAAACGGTGGATTTTTGGGCGGTTTCGGGATACTATATCATTGTATCAATATGATGCAAGGGCATCGAAAGGAGGACGCCATGAACGGATTGACATATATTGTAACCGGAGCCGCGGGACATCTCGGCGGCTATGTAGTTTCCTATCTGCTCAAGGACGACAGGAAGGTTCGCGCCTTTGTTCTGCCCAAGGAAAGCTGCGGTGTGAACGACCCGAACTTTTCGGAGTACAAGGGCGACGTCACGGACATGAGCTCCTTGGAAAGGCTGTTCGATGGTGTGAACGGTGAGGACTGCGTGTTCATTCACTGCGCGGGCATTATCAGCATATACGGCAAGGACGATCCCTTTGTGACCAAGGTGAACGTCACGGGAACTCAAAACGTTGTCAGGCTGTGCGAGGAGCACAAGGTAAAGCGCCTTGTCTACGTCAGCTCGGTACACGCTCTGCCTGAATTGCCGAAGGGCTGCAGCATAGAGGAAGTCGCCCACTTCAAACCCGATGAGCTTCGCGGATGCTACGCCAAGACAAAAGCGGAGGCGACACAGATCGTACTTGATGCGGTCAAGGTCGGCCTTGACGCGGTAGTGGTGCATCCTGCCGGTATTATCGGGCCTAACACGAGCAAGGGCGGCAACATCAACCACCTTGTGCATATGTTTCTGGGCGGCAAGCTGCCCGCGGCGGTGCGCGGAGGCTTTGACTTCGTGGACGTGCGCGACGTCGCGAACGGCGTTATCGCGGCGGCCGACAAGGGCCGAATGGGAGAATGCTATATACTCTCCAACCGCTTCATAAATCTCAGGGAGTTCTTCGACGTATTGGCCGAGGTCAGCGGAGTAAGGAAGCTCAAGGTGTACCTGCCGATTTGGTTTGCGAAGATTGCGACGCCGTTTACGGAGCTGTACTATCGTGTGGCCAAGAAGATTCCGCTCTTTACCGCATACTCGCTGGATACCCTCAAGCAGAACGCCGTGTTCTCGCACAAGAAGGCCGACCGTGAGCTTGGGTACAAGACGAGGTCGCTGTATGAAACCCTGCGCGATACCGTCGCCAAGATCGACGTTGGCGAAATGAAGCGCAATGCCGTGCGCAGCATCAGACGCGGCGCAAGGCGCAAAAGAAAGACAACATAAAATAGGGTTCGAAGGGAACGATTCCCCGCCGGAAGGGGAAGTTGAATTCTTAGATGAATTATCCGGCTATGATAAAGACGATTCCCGCCGGAAGGGGAAGTTGAATTCTTAGATGAATTATCCGGCTATGATAAAGAC
>ERZ795053.148-NODE-148-length-85286-cov-9.309218_pt1 | contig 85286 bp, 74 predicted proteins | sample MGYA00375137_ERZ795053 | MGnify/ENA primary metagenome ERZ795053 (study PRJEB30182, sample SAMN05720284) | activated sludge metagenome | isolation source: Anaerobic digester | place: Hong Kong | collected 2014-12-17 ...
AAGTGAGTGCTGTAGGCACGACACATAGCAACCTGCAAATTGGTTCGCATCTAGGTGATCATCGCAATTTGATTCCGGTACGCATTAAGATACCCTTTGATGCCCTGCAGGCCTCCCGTATGGATCAGGACAACCCGGGACTCTTCCGGAAAAATACCCCGCTTCATCAGGTCTTCCAATGCTAAAGCCATCTTTGCCGTGTATACCGGATCCAGTGGGACCTGATAATTGGCTACCCACGACTGCATGATTCGGATGACCTCCGGGTGAAATTTCCCAAATCCACCATAATGGTAATTATGGATCAACTGCCAGTTTGACTGGCCGGCTATTTGGGGAAAACGAGCGGTGAGATCGTCATTCATTCCCTCCGCTTTCATGGGCACCACTCCAAGGATTTGTATATGCTCGGGTAACTCTAAAATCAATCCGGCTATGGTGCCGCCGCTTCCGACCGGAACCAACACATGGGTCGTTTCAGGCAATTGCGCTACGATTTCATCAGCGAGCTCGGACACCCCTCTTAATGCGAGTTCATCACTCCCTCCCTCCGGGATGATCATCCAGCCATTTCTGAAACCATATATCCTTTTTTGTTCCCGGTATTCGTCCGTGTTCATGGATTCGACCCGCACTCCCCAGCGGTTTAACGCTTCCAAAGTAGGCGTCAAAGGCAAGGGATCATGCCCACGAATGTAAGCTTTCAAGGGTATTTCCTCTGCATGGCATAGCGCTGCCAATGCAAACAGGTGATTGGAATGGATGCCACCAAAAGAAATCATTCCGGAATAGCTGCCCGATCGGTAGGATTCCAGGTGGTATTTGAGTTTGCGCCACTTGTTACCACCCCACTGAGGGTGGATTCGATCGTCGCGCTTGATGAATACCAAAGGCGATCCCGGGATTGCGATCCGGTCCAGGGGACTGGGCTCAATACCCATGGTCAAGGAGTAAGGATAATTAATTTTTTAGTGGTTATGGTCTCGCCCTGTTCGGAAAGTAACCGGTAGAAATAAGTTCCTTCAGGCAGGAAGGTTAAATCAACCGGAATGGACTTATTCTGATCCAGGTAGTAGGTTTGGGTCCAGTATTGCTTGCCCAAAACGTTGGTAACGTTCAACTTGTAATATCCTCTCGGAAGGTTGATGAAGTCAAACCGCAGTTTGCCCAATGTGGGGTTAGGGTAGGCGTACACATCGGGAAGGGATTTGCTAATCCGGGATACATTATTCAGGTATGGGTAGGAGGCGTATTGTACTTTATTGATGCGACCTGAAGCAGGGTTAACCCAAAATTCCGCAACTGGAACCTTTGATTCATTGGAGAGAAAGAGTATGCGTTTGGTCGAGTCAGGCTGCATAAAGCGCTGTTCTTTAAAGAGATCCGACACATTCTGCCAGGGTATCGTCTGACTGCGAACTTCCAGTCGCTTGGTGATTTGTTCGGTTCGTGTGACCCGCAGGACTGCATAGGTTTGAACCTGCAGATCCAGGTATCCCTCCGCATCCACCTTGTCGGTACGGCGGATCTCCTGAACAAACCGGATGGAATCCGGTGTATAGGGTAATTGACGCAGGATCGACTGAGGGACCTGATTCCGGCCCAGCGGCATGATCAGCTGCGTGGAGAAGTCGATGGATTTCCGGTATTCCAAAGGAGTTTCTATCACCGGATAGGGTTTGGTGTAGTAACTGCTTGCTTTAATTCCCAGGCCGGTAAAGTCGTAGCCGTAATAACCCATGATGTTCATGGCACTGGCCGTCCAGTTGTAGTACACTTCGTAACCTTCGGGAGTGATCCCCATGGACTGGGCGCGGCGGAAACGTCCATAACCTTTACCCTCACTCGGGTGGCGAAGGATCATCTGATAAATATAGGGCGAGGAAAGGCTACTAAAATCCCATCGCTGACCCGGGCCATTTTCCTGCAACCCTCCGGTATTCGGCAATAGATCTGTGAGAAACTCCAGGGTATCATAAGGCTGTGGTACGGCCCTGGAGGTGATGATCACCTGAGCCTGAACATATTGCAAAGCACCTAGCAGGATGCAGAACACCAGATAAAGGGTGTAACATTTCTTCATATGGCCTGCAGTTGCATGAATTTTACGTATTCTCCCTGTTGCGTACTCAACGCCTGATGATTTCCCCGTTCAATAATTTTGCCATTTTTAATAACCAGAATTTCATCCACATGTTGAATGGTACTCAGCCGGTGGGCGATAATTATGGCGGTCCGGTCTTCCAGCAGTGTCTCCATAGCAGCCTGGACCAGTCGTTCCGATTCGGCATCCAATGCAGAGGTAGCTTCATCAAAGATAAGAATCTGGGGATCGCTCAGAAATGCACGGGCAATGGTTATACGCTGCCGCTGCCCCCCGCTTAGTTTCGTACCGCGGTCTCCGATCACGGTCTGATAGCCGTGTTCGGTTTCCATGATAAATTCATGGGCATTGGCCATTCGGGCTGCTTGTTCAACTTGCTCTGGTGTCACGCCTTCTTTTCCGAATACGATGTTGTTGTATATGGTATCGTGAAACAATATGGCTTCTTGGGAAACAATACCGAGTAAGGAACGAAGATCGCGGATGGAATATTCTTTCAATGGGATGTCATCCAGGTAGATTTCTCCGGCATTGATGTCGTAAAAGCGGGGTAAGAGGTCAGCCAGGGTTGATTTTCCAGATCCGGAACTCCCTACTAATGCAATCGTTTTGCCTTTATGCAGGGTAAAGGAGATGTCGTCCAGCACCCAGGGCTGTTGGTCGTGATACCGGAAGTAGACCTGGTCATAACGTACCGAGGTGTTAAACCGGTTGATGTTTCGCGGATGAGTGTTCTCCACGATGGTATTTTCTGTTTGCAGGATGTACTCGATGCGCTGCAGGGCGGCACGCCCTTTCTGGAGGTTATAATAGGCCGTCGAGAATGCCTTCGCCGGGTTGATTACATTGAAGAAAGCGAATAAAAATGCAATAAAGGTTTCCGGGCCGATGGTTTGATTAAAGACTTGCCGCGAGCCGTACCACATGAGCACTGCCACGACGACAATACCCAGAAATTCACTTAAGGGCGAAGCCAGATCCCGTCGCCATAAGATGCGGTTCATCAGCCGCCGGTACTGGTTATTCTCTCGATTAAAGCGGTCTTCCTGAAATTTTTCCGCATTGAATGCCTTGATGATGCGGAGGCCACCCAGCGACTCTTCCACGATGGACATGAGCGTACCAAGCAGGTTTTGTGCTTGCAGGGATTTCTTCTTCAAGGCTCGTGAGATGCCACCGATGATAAAACCGGTGAATAAGATCAGGGCGAAGACAAATAAGGTCAGTGACGGACTCACGTAAAACATGAAGAGGATGCTGCCGGCTATGATGATGGGCTCCCGGAAAAAGGATTCCAGCATGGACATGATCGAGAATTCTACTTCCGAGATGTCGGAGCTCATCCTGGTGAGCATATCGCCCTTGCGCTCGTCTGTGAAGAAGCCGAGTGGCAGACTGATCAGCTTGCTGAATAGCGATCGGCGCAGATCAAAGACCACACCATTGCGCACTGGAGCCAAAAAGAACAAAGACAGATAGCGAAACAGGTTTTTCAGCAGGAATATGAGGATAATACCCATGCAGGCGTAGATCAGGGCCCGGCTGGAGCCGTAGCGGTCGATGACCTGGCTGAATGAATAATTCAGATAATCCAGGATGGATGATGTGGAAAAGGAGAGTTCCGGTTTGACCGTCACTTTCTCCTGTAAATTGAAAAGGACGCGGAGGAATGGGATAATTGCAGGAATACTGACGACTGTAAAAAATGCCATCAGAACATTGCTCAGGATATTAAGCTGTACCAGCCCGAAGTAGGGCTTTAAATAGGTCCACAATTTTTTAATTTCCTGCATGTTGCTTCCTGCCGGAATCAGCAATGAGGTGTTCCGGAATTAATGATTTTTTTTCTGACCGAAATCGAAATTTTCCAGGAAACGGGTATGAAAGTTACCGTTGCGGAAATCTTCGTTTTTCATCAGTTTTTGGTGGAAAGGCACGGTTGTTTTGATGCCTTCAATGATAAATTCATCGAGTGCCCGTTCCATTTTGGTAATGCATTCTTCCCGGGTCTGTGCTTTACAGATCAATTTGGCAATCATGGAGTCGTAATAGGGTGGTACGGTGTAGCCGGCATAGACGTGGGTGTCTACGCGAACGCCATGCCCTTTCGAGCTGTGAAAGCCGGTAATTTTACCGGGACTGGGTCTGAAATCGTTGAATGGGTCTTCTGCATTGATCCTGCATTCCATAGCATGCAGTTGAGGAATGTAGTTTTTACCGGAAATAGGAATACCTGCAGCAACCTTGATTTGTTCTTTGATGAGGTCCCAGTCGATGACTTCTTCGGTCACGGGATGCTCCACCTGGATGCGGGTATTCATTTCCATAAAATAAAAATCACCGTATTTATCAACCAGGAATTCGACCGTGCCGACACCTTCATAATTGATGGCCTTACCGGCAGAGATGGCGGCATTGCCCATGCGTTCCCTTAATTCAGGGGTCATGAAAGGTGAAGGAGATTCTTCGACCAATTTCTGGTGCCGGCGCTGGATGCTGCAATCCCGTTCGGAAAGATGAGCGACTTTTCCATATTGGTCACCGATGATCTGGAATTCGATGTGGCGGGGTTCCTCGACGTATTTTTCGATGTATACGCCATCGTTGCCAAAGGCAGCCTTAGCTTCTTTGCGGGCCATTTCCATCTGCGTCTCAAATTCCTTTTCGGACCAGACGACGCGCATTCCTTTCCCTCCACCTCCGGCTGTCGCTTTGATGATGACGGGAAACCCGATTTCCTGGCAGGTTTTTAATGCGGATTTGACATCCTTGACCAGCCCTCCGGATCCGGGTACGGTGGGGACACCCGCTTTGATCATGGTCTCTTTGGCCGTGATCTTGTCGCCCATGAGCCGGATCTGTTCAGGCGTTGGGCCTATGAACTTGATGCCGTATTCGATGCACATCTCTGCAAAATCGGAGTTCTCGGCGAGGAAGCCATAGCCGGGATGGACTGCATCGGCATTAGTGATTTCAACGGCTGCCATGATGCGCGGAATGCTCAGATAGGATTCGCTGGATACGGCAGGGCCGATGCAAACCGCTTCGTCTGCGAAGCGCACATGGAGGCTTTCTTTATCGACCGTGGAATAGATGGCTACCGTCTTGATACCCATCTCTTTGCAGGTGCGGATGATGCGCAGGGCGATTTCCCCACGATTCGCTATCAGGATTTTTTTAAACATGTGTACCTGGTTTGTCCCCTGCGAACTAAGCGTTGGGGTCTACAAGAAACAGTACTTGCTCGTATTCGACGGGAGAGGCGTCATCGACCATAATCTTCACCACTTTGCCTTTCACTTCCGACTCAATCTCATTGAAGAGCTTCATGGCCTCAATGATACAGACCACCTGTCCGTTGTCCACGGAATCCCCCACCTTGATGTAGGCAGGTTTTTCCGGCGCCGGAGAGCGGTAGAATGTACCGACCATGGGTGATTTGATTTCCACCAGATTGGCATTGGAAGCTTCTGCTTCAGTGCCCGCCTGTGGCGATCCTTCAGACCTTGCAGGTTGGGCAGCAGCGGCGACCGGTACTGTCTGCACTGCCGGGATGGAGGACTGAATGGGTATTACGGATGGAACGACCTCCTTTCTGCTGGCTTTAGAAAAACTTTCCGATCGTAAAGTCAGCTCAAAATCCCCATCGCGGAGTTTAAATTCCGAGAGATTGTACCGGTTTACCAGCCGGATCAGTTCCTGTATGTCTTTTGTTGTCATGCGACAATTTATTTAGCTCGTTCGATGTAATTTCCGGTTGCGGTTTCAATCTTCACTTCTTCATCCTGATCAATAAACAGGGGTACACGAATTTCTGCACCGGTCTCCGTGGTCGCCGGCTTGGAGGCATTGGTAGCCGTATTTCCTTTCAGGCCAGGCTCAGTGTAGGCAATGGTTACGATCAGATGTTGTGGTAATTCGACCGAAAGTGGCATCTCTTTTTCAGCGTGGAAAAGAATCTCGGCTTCTCCGCCTTCTTTAAGGAATCGCGGATAGTCGATCAGTTCTTCCTGGACGGCAACTTGCTCATAGGTCTCATTATCCATAAAATGATAGCCCAGTTCATCTTTGTATAGAAACTGAAATTTACGACGTTCGACGCGGACGGGAAATATCTGATGTCCGGCGGAAAAGGTATTTTCCAACACCTTTCCGGTGGTCAGATTTTTAATCTTGGTGCGAACGAAAGCATTGCCTTTTCCAGGCTTCACATGCTGAAATTCCACAATGGTATACAGATCCCCATTCAACTCGATACACAATCCGTTACGGATATCCGAAGTGTTAGCCATATACGTAAGTTCATTTTTTAGCGAGGCAAAGATAAGCACTAGATGTTAGATTCTTGCCATCAGACTTTAGCCACCAGACTTTAGTTGCAGGAAAGCGCTTGGTGCATTGTCCGGATCTCCAGGTCCTTAGGCTGTTACCAACAAGAAAAAAGGCCCCTTGCCAGTAGCCCGGGACCTAAAATCTGTTTTGGGATGAGATTTTCTCTTTCGGAGAATCGGTTTAATTGGTTTATTGAACTTCGTTTTGACTTACGGTTTTAACGAATCCGTTGATTCCGGATCCTTTGACCACGGTCAGGTATTGATCAGCGTCTCCACGGTCCGAAAATTTACCTACGACGATTTTGTAAGTAACGACATCGGATTGGGGATCTTTCTGATTGATGACCTGGACCGGCTCACTGAACATCTCTTTCAGTTTTTCCACCTGCTTAAACAGGTTGGTGGCATTCTGATAAACGCCTACCTGGATGGCAAAGAAAGAAGAACTATTGCCGGTTTCCCGGTAAGAAGCGTAAGACGGACGGGGAGCGGATGCTGAAGAATTCTCGACTTGTCGTGCAGGTTGTGAGGTTGGTGTTACAGTTGCATTATCACGATGGTCTTTGAGAATCTTCAGCATTTGGCTTGCTGACAGGGACTTTTCGTGCTTTGCCAGCACTTCCCCTTCCGAATTAAATACAATGACTGTCGGTAAGTACTCGACGTTATATTTTTGTTTCAAGGCATGACCGTCAAAATCTTCGATGTTGACCCGCAGGGCAATGTATTCATCGTTGATGTAGCTGGCAAGCTTTGGATTGCTGAACGTGTTTTCCTGCATCCACTGACATGGTTTGCACCAGTCTGCATAGAATTCTATGAAGTAATATTTCTGTTCGGTACGCGCCTTTTCTTTGGCGGAAAGGAGGCTTCCTTTAAAGAATTCTACAGGACCCTCCGTGGTTGTGCCTGCACGCCCCATCGTCAGGACTAAGGTGCAGGCGGCGATGATTAACGACAATTTTTTCATGGCACAAAAGATTTTATATGACAAGTTTTTAATAGATGTAATGTGTTGTTTTCAGACACTTTAAACATTACAAAAACCTTGCCTATTTATGCCAAAATGAAAAATTTAACATTAGTATTTCGATGCTATAATAGGTCAAAATATGATTTAATTCATTAATAATTAGTAATATATAAATATATAATTATATAAATGTTAAAATAATGTAATGTATAATGGATGAATGTGCCTCTGTTTTTTTGAGGGCGTAATGATTTAAACCCCTGGACTCCGGTGATGCCGGGAAGGTGAAGTAGGGGTAAAAGGTAGCGCTTCGTCTATTTATAACGGACGTGGAGGGTTGCCTATTTTCTATACGAGGAAGAAATAGTTCTGGCGTATACCAATCCCGGGAATGCCTGAAGCGTTCCGGTAGGCGGTGCAAAACACCAGGCAATTGAATGCGAATTGACATCGGATCAATTGGAGAATTGTTACCTTTGACCCTCGTTATAGCAGTAACTTATATGACACCAATAAAAGCAGTGATCACCGGGGTACAGGGATATGTGCCGGACTTTGTTTTGTCCAATGCGCTTCTGGAAACCATGGTGGACACCAGTGATGAGTGGATCAAATCCCGTACAGGGATTGAAGAGCGCCGGATCCTCAAGGAACCTGGGAAAGCAACTTCGGACATGGCATCCCGCGCCGTGCTGAAGCTTCTGGAGAAGACGGGAACCAATGCTGATGAGGTTGAATTGCTGATTTGCGCTACAGTTACCGCCGATATGGTCTTCCCGGACACCGCCAATACCATCTGCGATAAGATCGGTGCCAAGAAAGCCTGGGGTTTTGACCTGAACGCCGCGTGTTCCGGTTTTCTGTTCGCATTGTCGACAGGCGCTTCCTTCATTGAATCCGGCCGTTACCGCAAAGTGGTCGTGGTTGGAGCGGATATGATGTCTTCGATCATCGATTATACCGACCGGACCACTTGTGTCATCTTCGGCGACGGTGCTGGCGCCGTTTTGCTGGAGCCGAGCACTTCAGGTTTTGGCGTTATCGATTCCGTATTTCACGGAGATGGCTCCGGGCGGGAATACCTGCATATGGAGGCCGGAGGGTCGTTACATCCCGCCAGTCATGAGACGGTGGACCAACGGATGCATTATGTTTTCCAGGATGGCAAGCCGGTCTTTAAGGCAGCTATCAAGGGAATGACTGAAACGGTCCAGGAAGTGTTACGCCGAAACAATCTTACCACGGAAGATGTGACCTGGCTGGTACCCCACCAGGCCAATAAGCGGATCATCGACGGAGTTGGAAATATGCTGGGCATTCCTGCCGAGCGGGTCATGGTTAACATTCAGAAGTATGGCAATACCACTGCTGCAACCTTGCCACTGTGCCTGTGGGACTACGAATCCCGGTTAAACCCTGGTGATCACATCATCCTGACGGCATTCGGTGGCGGATTTACCTGGGGAGCTACATTGCTCAGGTGGGGGAAATGAGATTGGGTTAAGGGTATGAGGTATGGGGTTTGAGGTATGAGGTATGAGGCTGATCACCATTAAACCAACACAAAACCAAATCACCACAACACCACAAAACCAAAACACGTAAACACATCCCTTAACACATTAAATTATTTCACACTGGCAATATCGCCAACCCCACGTCGTTTTTAGTTCAGATTCTTGGAATCGGATCCCCATTTAGGCAGCATCTATTAGAACCAGAAGTTTGATATCACATCCGAACGACTAAATTTGCATTCTTTTTTGAACAGGGAACGTATGGGAAGGAGGTACACCTTATTAAGTTTTGTGCTTTTTTTGAGTCTGTTGGCCAAAGCGCAGTTGCCAACGGTGAACATGCAGTTGGGTTGTGGCACCGTGCAGGTAGGACAGACCATCTGTATACCGGTTACGATCAGCGCGGTGGACAGCATCGTCGCATCGGAATTTACTATCGCTTACAACCAACTGGAATTCGAATTCGTATCGATCAATAATCCTCATCCGGACTTTGATCAGCCTCTGGTGGTCAATCCCATTCAAAGTTTTGGCCGGGTGAAAGTTGCCTGGACGGCACCCGATATCGTCAATGGCTCTACTTTTCAGGATGGTGATGTCTTGTTTGAGATTTGCCTGCGGGCCAAAGCGCCCGGATCCTATCCCATTGAATTCATTAAAAGCGGTGAACCCCTGTTTCTGGCCTATGGCCGCGATGGTGCGGAGATTGTACCGATGGCTCAGGGTTGTTCCATCCAGGTTACCCCAGCCAATACGTTGGATGCATTTTTTCAGGCCTGTTATAGCCTGACCACCATGGAAGGCACCGTTAATCTGGTTGGTTATGGTGGGACAGCACCTTATTCCGTAAGCTGGACCGGCCCTCAAAACGGAAGTGGAACGATTACCAATTCTGGCGATACACTAATGGTTACCGGATTACCGCAGGGAACCTATACCTTCCAAATCCAGGATGCCGCCGGAGCGGATTCCACAAAAATTATTGACCTGCCTAATCCCGGTTTGGGTATCGATCTGTCCCTCAATACCGTGCCTCGCAATCCTACCTGTTTTGGAGATATGGATGGCAGGCTGAGTGTTAATCCTACCGGAGGTACTTCACCTTATTACATTCAATGGTCTACCGGTGACATCAATACGCGTGTCATTGATAACCTCGGAAGCGGCAACTATTCTGTGACCGTCACCGATGCTAATGGCTGTACCACTTCCGGATCGGATGCCCTGGCGGCAAACCCGATCGGAAGCAACATCATTCGGAATACCCCGGCCACCTGTCTTGGACTTGCTGATGGGTACCTGCAGGTTGCAGGAGCCGGAGGGAACTCGTCCAATGGATTTTATGATTTCGAATGGATCGGTGGCCCGGCGGTATCTAATCCCCGGGGATCGGTCACTCTGAATAATGCGGAGCCTGGATTGTACCAGCTAAGGATTAGCGATGGTATTTGTGATGACACTTTCAACATTACGGTTGATGCGAACATTGACTTTAATATTACGGCTACCTACGATACCATCAGTTGTTTCGGCCAGGCTGATGGAAGTGTTTCACTGAGCTATCAAGCGATAAAGGGAACCCCTACCGGTGCCATTGATTACCGGCTGGTTTTTCCTAACGGAACAACAAGTACCAACTCATCGACCTTTACCAACTTATACGGGGGGTCTTATGTTGCCGTGGCTTCTGATCAGGCCGGCTGTAAGGACTCCTTGTTCTTTGATATGCCCGAACCTGAACTCCTGGACACAACCAGCAGTGCCATCATCGGAGAGTCCTGTACCTCTCCGGGAAATGGAGAAGTACGGCTGGTGATGCAAGGCGGGACAATGCCTTATAGTTATAATTGGAGCAACGGGGCCAGCACCATCAATGCAACCGGGCTAACAGAAGGTTCTTACAGCGTCACAGTGACCGATAAGAATGGTTGCACCGCAACTTTTGACCCTTTTGTAGTCACCCGGGACCGGGTAGATTTCACCATCGATACCACGAATAACATTTCCTGTCCCGGCGGCAGTGACGGCGCATTGTCCGTAGTGACCGGGCCAGGGGTGACCATTGATAATCTGACCTGGAGTACCGGGGCTACGTCCAATGCCATCCAAAACCTGATGGCGGGAACTTATCGGGTCACCGTTAACGCCGGTGGCTGCATGAGCACTGATAGCGTACTGCTGGCGGGACCACCGATGATGAGTCATTCATTCATTACCACCGAGCCTTCATGCGCCGGCCAGGCCAATGGCTCGCTGAGCATTCAGGTGACCGGCGGTACCGGCCCTTATTCGTATTCCTGGTCTAATCCCAATGGTACCAATAATCCGCTTCTGCCGGCTATCCCGGCCGGAGCGTACTCCGTCTCGGTCACCGATGCCAACAACTGTCCGGTCTATACGGCGGATACCGTCCTGAGTGAGCCGGCAGCTATGATCCTCACCTTTGCGGAAGTGGATAGTGCAAGCTGTGCCGGAACCACGGACGGAGCAGCACGGGTTTTTGTGACCAATGGACTACCGACCTATGTTTATCTATGGGATAATAACTCGACGACCGACCGGGCTACCAACCTCGCGGCAGGTTGGCATACGGTGACGGTTGTGGATCAAAATAATTGCCAGCAGCTTGATTCCGTTCAGATTCTCAGCCCGGACTCGATCCGGTTGGACCTGGCGAATTCGCTGATCACCGATGTCACTTGCAACGGCCTGGCAAATGGTAGCGCTACCATCGCCATCCAGGGAGGGAAACCCGGATATTCGGTGCTGTGGCCGGCATCTTCTACCATCGGTACCACCCTGACAAATGTGCCGGCAGGCCGGTATAAAGCACTGGTGCGCGATGCCAATGATTGCAGGGACAGCCTGTTTGTTACCATCCAGCAGCCCGATTCATTGATTGTTGGTGTAGATGCTTCGGCTACGACCGGCGAGACTTGTGCCGATCAGAATAATGGGCGTATTGCCCTGACCATTTCAGGAGGGAACCCGGGCAACCGGACCATTGTCTGGAGCAATGGCCTGACGGATGCGGAAATTGCTACCGGGCTGGATACCGGTTTGTATGTGGTCCGGGTTACGGATGCACAGGGGTGCACGGATACCTTGTCGTATCATCTGGACGGTCCGCTTCCTCTTTCGTTAGCTTTCGCTCCCATCGACTCGATCCCTTGTTTTGGTGATAAGACGCTGGTCGAATTTGCCAATGTCACCGGCGGTAATGAACCCACCAATTATATGTACAGTGTCAATGGAGCTCCTCCGGTAGAAACCACCAATGGAGCCAGCCTTGGAGCCGGTACTTATTCGATTCGCATCACCGATAAGCTGGGATGTTTCCTGGATACCACCCTGGTTTTGGTAGAACCTGCGGAGATCCAGATCGACCACGGCGGCGACATTGTCATCGATCTCGGAGATAGCCTGGTCCTTACCCCTGTCGTAACGGGAATGTTCCCCATTGTCGATTACGTATGGGATCCGATGGATGAACTGAATTGCACTACGCAGGATTGTTCTTCGGTCCTACTGGCCCCAAGTACCAACCGTACCTATACCCTGATTGTGACCGATGCTACCGGCTGCATGCAGACCGCAGCTATTCCGGTCAGTGTCCGGTTGATCCGGCACGTATATATTCCGAACGCCTTTTCTCCGAATGACGATGGTCGTAATGATCTGTTTCAGGTGTTCACCGGCACCGGGGTCACCGCTATCAACTCCATGCGGGTATTTGACCGCTGGGGCAACGTCCTCTTTGACCGCGAGAACCTGACCCCAAGTTTTGGGGGGACAGAAGGATGGGATGGCCGTGTCAACAACCGGGTTATGAATCCCGGCGTTTACGTGTATGTCGTGGATGTGACCTTCCGTGACGGTGCGCGCATCATGTATCGTGGGGATGTGACGTTGATCAGGTAGAAGAGGTAAAAAAGGTAGCAGAAGTATCAGAAGTAACAAAGGTAGATCCATTTACCACCAGAGCACAAAGGACACTTAAGTGCACTAAAGGTTTTCTACATAATATTTAATGGGAAATCATGTGAAAGAACTCACATCAGTCCGAGGAGCTTCAATTCAAAAACACCTTGGTGGTCTATGTGTCCTCTAATCCTTAGTGTTTACCCTGCCAAAACACTGACCCGCTTTATCCTTAGCACCTAAACACGTAAATACGAAAACACCTCTAACCGTTATTCCTTCTCCGCATGAATTTCTTCAAAGAAGATATCATCATTCGGTATATCGAACTCCATACCATGGACTTTCCCCTGGTTATCGAGCGTGAATTGCACTGTGCCGAAGCCGAACCAGGCCTGTGGCTCGTGCCAGGTGATTTGGTAGGTATTGAAATGCCAGTGCGTGAGGGTGGCATCCAGGTGGGGGGCCTGACCGAAATGCAGTTCCATCGTCTTACCATCCCAGGTTACTTCCAGACTGCCGTACAATTCATCTTCGTAGTGGCCGGCGGCATCTTCAGGATTAAAGTCCGGTTTCGTGCCCAAAACTCGGTGCTCGGTGCGTTCCGCCAGCCGGTCGGCCAGCCGTTTGCGATTGGCGGTTTCTCCTTCCAGTCCTTCTTTGATCCAGTCACGCCCGGTTGAACCCCGGAACAGATCCAACAGTTCGTAGCTGAGTGGGTTACTGATTCCTTTCATGGTGTTGGTCAGGATGACGATCCCCAACTGCATATCCGGCACTATCATGACCTTGGAATACATGCCATCGTATCCTCCACCATGGCTGACCACCCAATGTCCTGCATAATCCATCAACCCCCATCCGAGTCCATACCCCGAATAGGTCCTTTCCGGCATCGCTTTCAGAGCATTAGCGGATAATCGGAAACTGTTATTCGGCTGCATGGTTTGGGCCTGGATCGATACCGGATAGACGGGTTGATCTTCCCACTTACCTCCCTGTAAATGCAATTGCATCCAACGAATCATATCCTTAGCGGAAGAAATGATACCCCCGGCGGCACCCATATTGTCCCAATTAACCCAGGAGATGGATTGATCTGGTCCATCCGGTTGGGGTTTGTGCGGCATGGCAAAATTATCGGCCAGCATATCAACCGACCAGATGGTCCGATCCATGCCAATCGGTGTCCAGATCTTTTCCTGCGCAAGTTCATGCCAGGTTTTTCCGGTCACTGCTTTGATCACTTCCCCGGCTGCGATGAACATCAGGTTGGAATAGCCATAGCCGTCGCGAAAAGGATAGGCTGGTTCCAATGCTTTTACCTGTTTAAGGACTTCCTCGGCGGACCGTTCGGATTTATACCATAGGACATCGCCGGAAAAAGTGCCTAATCCGGCGCGGTGGCAGAGCAGATCCCGGATCGTCAGTAGTTCATTGGCGGCAGGATCTTTTAGCTCAAAATAAGGGAGGTATCGGTGAACCGGGTCGTTCCAGTTTAATTTTCCTTCTTCGACCAGCATGCCGATCATCGTACCAATAAACGCTTTGGTGTTGGAAGCAATGGCGAACAAGGTATTTTCATCCACTGATCCCGGTTTTCCCACTTCCTTTACACCATATCCTTTAGCCAGAAAGGTCTTACCCTGATAGGTGATGCCTACGGCCATGCCGGGGACCCCGTATGCCTGTTGGGCTTCCGCAATCAATTGATCTATTTTATTCGGATCGGGCTGAGCGGTGAGGGTCAGAAAGGAGAAGAGCAAAACCGTTAAAGTCAGAATTCGGGACATGTCTTTTGTGTTTCAGCAGGGTAAATTACTGATTTTCATCTGAAAGATCTCAAACCTTCTGCACGCCAAACCGCTGAGCAAATGAATCCTGTTAACGATAAATTGCAGGTATTTCCGATGAAAAAACCCATCGTGCTTTTTCTGTGTATGCTGTTAGCTGGGTGTGGGCAGCGTTGGTCGTGTAAATTACCCCAGTTGTTTGATGAGGCATTTACCCCACCACGAGGTACCTATAAACTGGCTTTATCCGTACAAGGTGATTTTTCTTGCCCTTTTGAACTTAATACAGAGGTGCGAGGCCGTGATGCCGACCATTTCATTTTTACAGGCAAGACCGATACGTTGGTTACGGGCGATTGGTATGAAGAGGAACTCTCCTTCCGCACCAGTACACCTGAATGCATGGATCAGGATGGTACGGTAAGTATTGAATTTTATTACATCCGATAGAAACCCGTTTCTGATCTAAATGATGCAGATCGGGCTGCTCTGTACAACTCAAGATAACTTAATCCTATACGATACCCCTCGATGGTTCTCTGTGCTATCTCCGCGGCTCTCCCTTTTACTTACCAGGTCGGTGCGATCGTGCGGTATTTCCGTTGGCCTTTATAGTCGATGTTGATGTCCAGGTTCTTATTGGCCTCGATCAGATCGGTTAACGGTATCTCCCAGGTCACCGTGTTCTTGGAGATGGTGGCACCTGGTACATTGACAGACTTAACCTTGCCTGGGACATGGATGATCATCCGGTACTTGCTTTCACCTAGAAAACCTTTCGCCATTTGTTCACTTTGTTCCACACGCTCACCGCCGGAACTCAGGTCCAGGCCGCTGCGATGGATGGAGAAAGATTTATCGGAGAAAGTATAGATTGGAGCACTGTTCTTGAAAGTCTTGGCCATATCCATGTATTCCTGGGTTTTACCTGCTTCATCAGGCATAAACTTATTGATAAGCTCAAAGATTTTACCCATAGAACCTGCGATCCGGTTCTCCACACTTGAAAATGACTGTTTGGTTGTGAGGCGGAGGAGATCTTTATCTGTATCCAGCTGAAAACGGATACGGGTTGTCAGAACTTCTTCCAGGATTTGACCGAACATTTTTTTATCGTCGCTGGAGATGTCCGAAGACTGGGCCAGTTCTTCACGTATCCTGGTTATTGAGAACTGGTCCTGTTTATCCTTGTTCATGACCGACTTGACCAGATCCGCCACGACAATGGTGGTGTCGATCTGCCCGCGATCCAAGATGGACTGGGCGACCGATTTGGCCATCTTCATACCCATATTGCCGGAAGAATCGGATTTTTCTTCGTCACCTCCTGATAGCATAGCCAGTTGGAGTAGGGGCAACATTTCTCCCATATCGCGGGTAACTTCAGAACTCCCGGAACCATCTTTATTGATCCACAATTCCTCCGTATAATTCGAACAAGAAGTGGTTACCAGCAGGGTTACCAGGGCTATAAACCAGAATATTTTTTTCATAATTGTTGTAATTGTCGGAATGCTAACGGTGCTCAATTTACCAGTACTTTACGACATACGCGGTCAGCAATCGATGAAAGCCCCGGAATATCGGAAGTTCTTGGTCCAAATGACTATACAACGCCGGTTGATTCCTTTTTCGTTTAAAACCAAAGAAAGGTATTCAAATTTACCTCAGGATTCGTCCACGACCGAAAAATGGACCACCGGTTTCATTTGTCGCTTGTATTCACTGGGTGTTTTTCCGGTAATACGTTGAAATTGTTTGTTGAAATGTGCCAGGTTATGGAATCCACAGTTGAGCGCAATTTCACTGATTAATGCATCCGACTCCTGCAGTTGATTGCAGGCATTGCCTACCCGGAATTCGTTGACAAATTGCGTAAAGGTTTGATTGGTCAGTTTTTTAAAGAAACGGCAAAATGCCGGAACGGTAAAATTGGTCTCTTGTGAAATCTCTTCGAGCGTAATGTTTTCTCGGAAATGCTGTTGTACGTACTTATAGACTTGCTGGATTCGTTCCTCATCCTCGACCATGACATCGAGGGTAAACCCATTGGCATGCAGGTTTTCATAGTCGTTGCTCGTCGCCAGTTCGTTCAGAATATCCAGCAAACCGATCAATTTCTCAAAGGGGGATGCCTGCGTCAATTTGATCAGGCGTTTGCCAATTTCATGGCGGATAGGTCCATAATAAGATAAACCACTCCGGGACCGCTCCATCAGCCGGCGAATGTCAGCTAATTCGGGCTTTTGAATGAATTGGACACCAAGAAAATCCGGTTTCATCTGGACCACTACTTCCTTGTGTCCGTCGTGTCGCTCCTGGGTGAACCCGAAATGCGGCAAATTGGGTCCCAGGAAGATGAGATCGCCATCCTGGTAATATGAAATATGATTGCCGATGTGTCTTTTGCCTTTGCCATTGGATACATAAACAATTTCATACTCCGGGTGGAAGTGCCATACGGGATCCTTAAACAGGAACTGATTTTCAAACTGCCGGATGGTAAAGGAGCTTCCGAAGTTTGGTTCAATCTTCTCAAGTAATGCTTTCATAGGCTGTGTTCTGCAAAATTAACGCATATCCGGTTAATATCGTTTAAGCGGGGTTAAAATTGCATTACAAGTGATCAATTCTGACCTAGATCACAGGATTTAGACGAGCTTAAATTTGCAGTATCATTTAAAATTTTTGAATCATGAAATCATTTATCGGAAAAACTGCATTCATTTTAGGCCTGTTGGCTACCACGCTGGTAGCACGCGCCAGCAACCTGGATTCGATCCTGGTTGTACCCCAGCATTCCGCATTCCCCGCTTTCATTCTGCAAACTCAGGAGTTACAGGATGAGACTCAGGTACGGATCTGGGACGCTAATGGTGGCTTGGTCTGGTCCGAAAAGGTAAGTCCGAAAGCCAATAACAAATTGTTCAACCTGCGTCACCTGGAAGAAGGAAGATATGACGTGGAAATGGACAATGACCATGTATTTATTTCTCAGAAGCTGGACATCACCAATGGTAAAGCTACCATCGTGAGTGGGTCCACGGAGACGGTATTGTTCCCGGAAATTCTGCAAACCGGCGGTTCGATTCTGGTTGATACCCGGTTGAGCAATGTAACAGCTATGAATCTTGAGATCAAGGACGATGCAAAAGCATACCTGAAGCAGGAAATTCTGCCTGGTAAAATTTACCGCTTCGTTCTGGAGGACTTCGGAAAGGGAACCTACGATGTGACCGTAGCTGCTGATGGGAAATACCGCTCTAAAACGATTTACCGCTAGTATCGCTCAGAACCTAATTTTTTTACAGTTGATTTTACTAAGGGCGTGTGCCGCAGGTTTTGCACACGCTCTTTTTATTTTATTAGACACTGGATATTAGACACTAGACACTAGAGTCTGGATTTCTAGCTTCTAACCTCTACCGTATAGCGTCTAATCTCTCATCTCATGGATTCTTTCGCTTGTACCTTTTCCAGAGGGTTTTGAAGTCTTTGGCCAGCTTTTTTGAGGTCTCCGCATTGAAGCGAATGACACCCAGCCCGTCCTCTGACGCCGGTGTAGCGCAGGCAATACATTCTGTGGAAGCATCGTAGATGGCCGTTTCCATGATGAATGGTACAAACTCATTATCCGGCAGAAGCAGGAAATTCTGTTCCATCTCGTCATCAGAAACATTATAGAGCTTCTGATAAGTCTTCATGTTTTTTTCGATGTCTTTCGAAGCAGGTACGATATAACGGTATTTGGTTTTCTCCCCCAGATTCACACTGACCAATTCGGAAAAATCCTTTACTTCCGTATCGTAGTGCAGGCCCGGACTGATGACCCACACTTCCTTGGCTTTATCTTCGAGTTTAATGAGTTGTTTAAGTGTCATGATATTTAGGTTTTAGCTCCGGGTTGTAAGATAAAATCCAGTCTTGAGAATTCCCGTTGATTCCCGGACATTTCCTTGCTAAAGGTTATTCTTTGATCACCTTCCCCAGGTAATGATCGTTTCCCGCATCGATTTGCAGAAAAAGCATACCTGCAGGTAATTGTTTTATATCCAGAGTGGCAGGAAGATATTGATATTCTTTCTGCATAACCAGTTGTCCCTGCGTATTCCAGATACGGATTCCAACCGATCCGGTACCCACCAGGTCCATGGAAAGATGAATGAGATCATTGGCCGGATTGGGATAGACCTCCAGTGGGAAGGTGGTTAATTCATGAACAGAACTGACAGGACAAGCGGATTTATAAGCCAGTAGAAGATCCAGAGAGGTTAAGCCCGCCAACACATCGGTCTGCCCATCGGTAAGTCCGCATAAGGATGAAGCGAAAAAAGGCGACAGGATTCTGGCCTGCAAACCAAGGTTGAGATACCACTCCGTGATGTCTTCAAAATATTGCGTGTCGTCAATCCCACCGGTTTGTTTCAAAGTATTTAGTCCGGTGATCAGTCCCTGGTCCGGTTTTGCGAGAACAGCATCCATTTGCATCAGTTGAGGCACGACAAATCCAAGCAGGGTCAATTGTTCCTGAGAGAAGGTCTCCAGTATGGTATTACCGAGAGCTTCTGCACTTAATGTCCCATCAGTGTTGTAATCTTTAAAATAGGACCAACCCCAAAAGGGCAACAGATCCGTCCGTGAGGGGGCTTCATGATCCTGGAGAAAGGACATAAAGATGGCTGCGAAATACTGTACCCGCTCCAGGCGTTCATCGGTAAACATTCCATAAAAATCACTCAACCTTTCATTCAAGGTGTCCGGTGTTATAGCCAGGGCTTGATCGAGAGAAACGGATAAGTATTCCAGTTGGGCTGCGGAAAGTTGGCCTTTCAGGGTTTGGAGCAAGGTTAATCGATCAAATGTCAACGTACCGGCCACGATACCGAGTTCATATGCCCCTTCGACGACCTGAATGGAATCAGCTACCTGGCCGGTAGCATAAACCTGGTGGAGAAGCATCGAAAATGATCCATACTTATTTAGAAATTCCTGAGAAAAAATTTCTTCTGCGTCAACCTGAGTAGCTATCTCTGTCAACTGGTCATCGGTGAGCGTGTCCAGCACGTATCGGGCTAGTGCAAATACCTGATCCCTGGACAGAGAGCTGGCGGCATTGAGGTCTGCCAGCAGATGATAAGAAGACTCGTAGGGACGCAGGTAGCCTGCGGCTGCAGGAGGAATTGTCCAGGATACGAAAGCTTGTGTCAGCGTCTCCAGGATAACCTGTTGCGTCCGGTCATCGTATTGACTTAAAAACGTCTCTGCCGGCGTTTGGCCAAAAGAAAATGTAAGGGATAGCCAAAAGACGGAAAGCAAACCGTATTTTCTCATATGTTGATTATTTCTCATGTGATCTGCGAAGATAACGCTTATTTGGCTTTGATTCCAATGCCGGGCTGATTGGAACACATCCTCCAAAACATTTTAAATGATCCCGAAAGCAGCGGGTGCCAGGGCTATTTGTCAAAACCTTATTCCGTATCTTCACCAGACAGACATTCTGGGTGATAAAGTCAATTTGAATCATTGGAAGAGACATTTTTTGCTAATGCGCTGTGGCACCTTTCGGAGTCAACTTCTGCAATGCGGGAGGAAACTTTGCCTGTACCCAAAGCAGATGAACTGGTCATTCAATCCTATTATTCCCTCATCAGTTTAGGAACCGAATGGCTGGTGGCAACCGGACGGGTCCCGGAGACGCTCAATCAGGTCATGCAGGTTCCCTACATGCAGGGAACTTTTCCATTTCCCGTTAAATACGGATACTCATTGGTTGGAAAAATAGTAGCACCTGATTCGCATCGTGACCAATGGGTGCACGTTATGCATCCACACCAGGATCAGTGTGTGGTCAAAGCGGAAGATGTCCGATTTATACCATCTGGCATTCACCCCAGACGTGCTGTTTTATTTCCTACCGTGGAGACCATCGTCAATGCCATCTGGGACGGGAGGGTTGCTATTGGTGATCGGGTACTGATCCTGGGGTTTGGGCTCCTTGGATCCATGCTTTGGCGGGTTCTGTCGCGGATACCGGGCGTACAGGTTGCTGTGATTGAGGAGAATCCCTGGCGTCGGCAGTGGGCTCGTGAGCACGATGTCAAACTCTGGTCGGACGGACTTGACGTTATTTACGACGTTGCATTTAACACAACTAGACACGGTCAGGCGATGCAAAAAGGTTTGGATCTGCTGGGCTTTGAAGGCCGGCTGGTGGAATTGAGCTGGTATGGCATAGAACCGGTAACCCTGCACCTTGGGCAGACCTTTCATAGTCAACGCAAGCAAATCGTCTCATCGCAGGTGGCACATTTGCCGGCGGACCATCTGGCACGCTGGGACTTTGAACGACGGAGTTCCCTGGTTTGGGACCTGTTGCAAGATCCTACACTGGACGACTACCTAACCCATGAAGTTCCTTTTGCCGGATTAGCTGATTTATTCAATAGCTTGCGCTCGGATCGAAAAGAATTCCTGACCTTTATGGTGCGGTACCGGTAATTCACGGCAAGAAAAACAAAGACACACAATGTACCATGTACGCATCAGAGACCACATTATGATCGCCCACTCCCTGCAGCATCCGGGATTTGGTCCGGCCCAAAAGATGCACGGGGCTACCTACATAGTCGACGTCACCTTTTATCAATCTGCACTGGACGAGATGAACGTAGTGCTTGATATCGGGCTTGCCCATCAGGTCCTCCGGGAGGTTTTGGAACCCTTGAATTACCAAAACCTGGATGATGTACCCGAATTTCAAAATCAATTGACAACTACAGAATACTTGTCCAGAGTGATCTTTGACCGGATAGCATTAAAAATCCGGGATTCATTCAAAGGGAAAATGGCCGTTACCCTGGGTGAGAGTCATCTAGCCTGGGCTGGTTATGAAGGAGTAGTCGCATGAAATGGCTGTGGATTATTCCTGATCCGGGATCTTTTCCATCCGGAGGAAATGTCTATAATGGTCATTTGCTCGCTGCCTTGAAGGAGGAAGGGGAGGAAGTGGTGATGACTGAGTGGGAAGGATGGAAAGCGCACGCCATGCGCTGGATACCCGACTGGGTTGTTTTTGACTCCATCTATCTACCGCAATTGGACCGCGTGCATCTGGATGTGCTATTGCCGGTCACCACCAGATCCATGTTATTGGTTCATCACCTGGCCAGCCTGGAAGCTGATCAATCAGGTATACTGGCTGGAGAACTTAGCCAACTTGCCAAGTTTGACGTCTTGCTGGTCACCAGCCCGTTTACCCAAAACTACCTGACGGATCACGGTGTCAGGAATACCATTTGGGTTCTGGAACCCCCATTGCTCCTTCTTCGTGGGAAAACGGGAGCCGCTCAACGGGCGTTGCAGCCCTATCTGCTGATGGTAGGAAATCTGATACCCAGAAAAGGTATTCTGGATTACCTCCGCGGCTTGAGCCTGACTTCGGCTGAGATTCCCGTCCGCATTGTGATCATAGGCTCTATGGAGCTTGAACCGGAATATGCCGCAGCCTGTAAAGCCATAGCCAGTAGCAATGAAATACTCCGGGATCAGGTCCATTTTTTAGGAACTGTATCTCATGAAGAAATTCCCGACTGGTTGCAAGGTGCCGCTTTATTTGTCAGTGCTTCATCCATGGAAACCTTTGGTATAGCCATTCAGGAAGCCCTCGCTTCCGGTGTCCCGGTATTGTGCCTGCAAGGTGGTTATGCCGGCAAACTGGTGCGCCAGGGCATAGACGGATGGGTTGTTGATGATATGGAGGCGTTGGTAGCGGCAACAGAACAATGGTGGGCAGGTCATTTGTATGTGCAGGACGAACAACCAAGCGTCGAACGCACTTCATCTTCCTACCAGCAGTTGGCCGAAACCCTGATCCGATATTCGAGCCGATGAGTGCCATTGGATACCGGATCGAGTGGTTGCAACATCGATACGAATACGATGCGGAAGCACGGTGGGCTTTGCCTTTGCTCCAATGGATAGAGCAGTATCCCCGAAAAATTTACCGGATTGTTGACCTGGGAGCGGGATTGGGTTCCAATCTACGTTTCTGGAGCAAACGAATCAACGGGGCACAAGACTGGACATTGGTTGAGATTGATGAAAGTCTCATTGCCCAGGGCTCCATTTGGCTGGAGCACTTACCGGATGGGGTATCGGCGCGCTATATGCACCAGGATTTTCTAACTTATCTGCGCCAACAACCTCCTCCTGATCTGCTGCTGTGTAATGCATTGCTGGATGTACTCACCACCCGGCAAGTGGTCGATCTTTTGGATTATGTCTGGGCGAATGACCTTCCTTTAATGGCAAGTATTAATTATTCCGGCATGGAATTTTTTCCTGGATTGCCTGAGGACCAGCGCTTTATTGCTGCTTACGAGGCGCATATGGAGCGCGAGCAATCCACCGGATACGCTTTGGGTCGGTCACTGGAACCATTATTGGCGACCATTTCCGGTCCTTATGACGTTGCCATGCATGCCTCACCGTGGAAAGTGCCGGCCAAAGATGCCCGCATGCTTACTTTTTTATTGGACTATATGGAGCAGGCAGTTCCGGAAATCATATCATTGGAAGATTTGCCGTCTTTCCGCCGCTGGCTTCAGGTAAGAAGGCATCAGGCGCGTGAAGGGCAATTGCATGCCATGGTCTTGCATCAGGACGCCTGGATCAGGCGGGCAGAAAAAAAATTTTGGTAAAAAAGCAGCGGGAGGGAACGATCGGGCGTTAAATAAAAAAGCAGCCCCAATTAATTATTCTCACTAGTTGATGCGGGGCTGCGATTCCACCTATTTTCCCAATCGGTAATTTATATCAAATTGTGGTATTACACAATGGTAATACCATAAAAACTATATATATCTACTCATTATTGTTCGATTTGGTTCAATATTTTATCCAAATCTACATTCTCCTGAATCAATTCAATGGCCCGCTGGATCTTCCAGGGTGTTTGCAGGTTGATTTTGACCTCAATCCGGCTGATTTTTAGCACAGATCCATACGAATCCAGTTGGGTGCGCACCAGCGGGATCCGGTGTTGAAGGACGTACTTTTTTACTTTTGAATGAAGGTCACCATCTCCGGTCGCCACAATACCTGCTAATGGGCTTTCATTCAGTTTGAGCATCTTGGAGAAAAATTCGATTTTTTTGATGGCTTTTTCTAGGGTAGTGGTAGAGACCACGAGTAGCAGGTTATTGGAGCTTTTCAGCTCCTTCATATCGATTAGTGATCCAGCAATGATGTCTTCCACCTTGTTATCCATCTGCTGGTTGTTGTAGATAACCTCGCCATTGATGGCATCGGCTACTGATTTCATCAGCGGAAATGCCAGTGAGCGGTCGTAGGGCATCAAGCCAAGCAGTGGAAGGCCCATGCGATCCAGTTTGAGCTGCAGGTAGTGCCGGATTTTATCCATTTTGTCCGGAAGCACCTTATTGACAATGACGCCAAGGATAGGCACATTTTTCTCGCGGAAAAGGGCCAGACACATATTCATTTTATCAATGGTGCTGCCAATCCCGCCTTCGACAATCATGACTACACCTGCATCCAGCAGTTTGGCTACGTCGGCATTGGAAAGATCGGCGACGCTGCCTACCCCGGGGTGGCCTGTTCCTTCATAAATAACCACCTCGTTGCTAGCGCTCAGTGCATGGGAAGCATGCAAGAGGCGATCCCGTAGTAATTCCGGGGTTGGGTGATCCAGATAGGTGGCGGTAGCTCCTGCCCCTAAGATGATCGGACTGTGGAGATCCGGATTCAGTTCAAAGTGAATCAAATCAGCAAAAAGAAGGGTGTCTTTATCGACGCGAAGGTTTTGAATGTCAAGAAATTTCTGACCTACGGGCTTGCAATAGCCTACGCCGAGGCCTCTTTGCTTAAAAGAAGCTACGAGACCGAGGGTGCTGGTTGTTTTTCCTACATGCTGACCGGTGGCAGCTACATAAATGTTACGATACTTCATGGTTGCGTATGGACTTTACACGCAATTTATCCCATACCTTTCACTTCTGTGACCAGATCTTGCAGTCTTTTCTTGGCATCACCAAAGAGCATCCGGTTTTTCGGATGGAAGAACAATGGGTTTTGGATTCCTGCATAACCGGCAGCCATGCTTCGTTTCATCACAATGACGTGTTGTGCATTCCAAACTTTAAGGACGGGCATGCCGTAGATTGGACTACCCGGATCGGTTTCGGCTGCAGGGTTTACCACGTCGTTAGCTCCGATGATCACTGCGACCGTTGCCTGGTTAAGGAAACTGTTGGCATCATCAAGATCCAGCAATTTTGGATAGGGTACATCTGCTTCTGCAAGGAGTACGTTCATGTGACCGGGCATACGGCCTGCAACCGGGTGTATGGCATATCGTACTTCAACACCGTTTGCTTCCAGCAAATCATCAAGTTCTTTGACCGTTTTTTGGGCTTGTGCTACGGCCAGGCCATAACCGGGAACAAAGACGACCGAGTCCGCATAATAAAGCAGTATTGCTGCGTCATTGACAGAAATTTCCCGTACTTCCCCGTCGGCACCGGAAGAACTGGTACCACCGCCGCCAAAGCCACCGATGATCACATTCCACAAACTGCGGTTCATCGCATTACACATCAGAATGGTAAGGATGGTACCAGAGGCACCTACCAGGATACCACCGATGAGCATCATGCGGTTACCGTAGATCAATCCCGCTGCCGCACCACTAAGTCCGGAGAAGGAGTTAAGGAGAGAGATAACGACTGGCATATCTGCTCCACCGATCGGTGCCACAAATGACCAACCATAAACCAATGACCAAACGATGGAAATGGCCAATGCGGTTCCATTAAATTTATCCGGGTAGATGGTGAAATAGATCAGTCCGGCAATGGTAATCAGACCAAAAGCGATATTGATGTACGTATGCCCTGGAAGGGTTACATTTTTATCATTCACCCGTCCGTCCAGCTTCAGGAACGCAAGCACACTACCGGTAAATGCAACACCACCGATAACGAGCGTAAGCATGCCGATCAGGATAGAACCCTGGGTAAAGGTTTGGTTTTCATAGCCATTGTTTAGTTCCACCATAGCAAGCAGAACGGCACAAGCTCCTCCAAATCCGTTAAACAGCGATACCAGCTGTGGCATGGCAGTCATCTGGACTTTCATGGCCATGAGCCATCCCAGTATTCCACCGATGATCAGTCCCCCGAATATCCACGGGTAGTTACCAAATCCACTTATTGGTTCTACCATGGCCAGTATGATGGCAATACCCATTCCTGCTGCCGCCCAGAGATTACCGTCACGAGCGGTCGCTGGTGAACTTAGTTTGCGCAGCCCGATGATGAACAAAGTTGCACCAATCAGGTATCCGAAATCAACCCACAATCCTCCCATGGTTATTCGCTTTTCTTTTTCTTAAACATTTCCAGCATCCGGTTGGTGACTGCAAAGCCACCCATGACGTTGATCATTCCAAGTACAACTGCTATTAATCCGAGGGTTAACGTAAGGTATTCGTCGGATGGTGTTTCTCGCACCAGCAGTATCGCACCAATGATGACGATGCCACTTATGGCGTTTGCGCCGGACATCAGTGGGGTATGCAATACGGTTGGAACTTTGGCGATAACCTCAAATCCCAACAGAATGGCAAATACCAGCAACCAAATCAGTAATTGATAGTCCTGGTAAAATTGAGCAATGGATTCCAACATATGATTTAGGTGTTTTTGGTCAGCCAGGCAGAATGGATGATTTCGTGGCTTTTGTCTTCAACCACCTTTCCATCCTGAATAAATATTTTGAAAAAATTGAATATGTTATTGCTTATCAGGAAGCTGGCGTCCTGGGGCATGTCGGCAGCCAGATTGGAATTTCCAACGATGGTAATGCCGTGTTTGTGGACGACTTTACCATCTTCCGTCAGTGCACAGTTGCCTCCGGTCGACGCGGCCAGATCGACGACTACTGATCCGGGCTTCATTTTCAACAGGGTTTCTTCCGGAACGAGCAGCGGAGCTTTCCTTCCCCGGACCTGAGCGGTCGTGATGATGACATCGGACTTTGAGGCCCGTTCCTGAACCAGCGCCCGTTGTTTTTGCAGGAATTCCTCCGACTGTTCTACGGCATATCCGCCTGCTGCGGTGTCATCTTTCGCGCCTTCGACTTCTATAAACTTCGCACCCAATGATAAAACTTCTTCCTTGGCTGCAGCACGGGTATCAAAAGCTTCCACGGCAGCGCCCAGACGGCGTGCGGTGGCTATGGCCTGAAGTCCGGCCACTCCGGCTCCCAGAACAAGCACTCTGGATGGTCGGATCGATCCGGCTGCGGTAATCAGCATTGGGAAATAACGGGGTAAGTGCTCAGCAGCCACCAATACAGCCCGGTAACCTGCGATGGAAGCCATACTTGAAAGCACGTCCATCGCCTGAGCCAGGGTCGTTCTTGGTATCATATCCATACTGATAACCTCCTTGCCCATGGATTTTAATTGTTGCACGTAGCTGTCATCAAAGTATGGAGCAAACATGGAGATGATCCAGGCCTTATCCTTGGTTTTTGCATAGTCTGCTTCTGCCAGAGGATCGGCTGAAATGAGGATATCTGCTTGCTTAAGCACTTCGTCGCGGGAACCAAATTTAACTTCCTCGTACAAGCTGTCCGGAAAGGAAGCTGATTTACCGGCATCCTTTTCAATCAGGATATCCAGGCCCAAGGATTTAAATTTTGCAACCATCTCCGGCACCAGCGCTACTCTCCGGTCCCGTATTTCTTTCACTATGCCAAGAATCATATGCGTTGCGCTAATTTTGCCGAAAATTAGGAAAAAAATAATGGAAGGGGGTTGCCTTTGACCAGAATCAGCGGAGGTGATGATAAAAGTCGATCAGACGGTCTGAATTCAAGCCCTCACCCAACGAACCTGTTTTAGCCTCCCATCCGGTTTCTCCATGGTCATCCGGAAATGAAAGACGAACGAACAGATAACCGGCTCCTGATTGCGTTCTGATTTTTAAAAACCAATTCCTTGAGTTCCTTAATTGGGTTTTGAAATCCCTCTCAGGTTTGTCTCGAACTAGTCCTATATTTATACAGAATGTCATCGTATGGATCTGTCAGTTGTCACTCCGGGCTCAATCGTCATTACCATTGGCTACACCATCCTGCTGCTTTGGGGTGCCTGGGTAGGGATCCATCAGATTTATCAGGGATTCCGGAAGCCGAATGAGCTTTTAAACCCGCTCTTTGGCAATCGGGTGGCGATCATCATTTTTACCATGCACATCATTGTGGTCTCTCTGGATCTTTTTGTTTGTGGACCCCTTGCTCTTCATTATAAGAGTAAACTCTGGTATTGGGGTGGGCGGATTGCAATGCTTTCGGCATCATTGCCGCTTGCCGTTTACTTCAACCGCAACCCGCAGTCCTTTGGCAAACTCATCGGGAAATGGGTACGGATCCGCAACCTTTTTGAAATAGGGCTTCATGTGTTGGTCGCATCTATTGCAGTGAATTGGTTTTATTACTATATGCTGCTTTATTGGCTGGTAGCTTACCGCTATCTGGATGTGGGCCCTCGCCGCTACTTCCAGACACTTTACAATACACCGGAAAAACTGGCACAAAGGCCATGGGCACCCACCTTAAACTGGGTGGTCATTGTGGCTATCTATGTTCTGTCCGGATTGGCCATTTATTATGGGAAAGTAATCTATGCGGCGCCGCCTTCCATGGATATGCCGGAGCATGTAGGGCAGCCTTTTGAATGGGGAATTGTTTTAGCACTGAATGTTGTGATCATCATGATCTTCTTATCGCTGATCAGGAAGTATACCGGCCCGGGGCCAGCAGAGGCGTTACTGACTCAAACCGAACGGCAATCAGCGGGTTAAGGCAAATGCAAATCTTAGAATTGGTCAGAAATTGATGCTACGTTGAAATCCAGAAGACTTCTTATCGGCTAATTCGCGACAAAAACATCCATCTGACCCCATTAAAAGGGTTCAGGCTATAGAATCGGTGAAACCATAATATCCGGGATTACGGGAGATTTAGTAATACACTCCTTTTGGTTTCCGCTGAATAAGCTGTTCTACGGCAGCTACCAGCGCAGCAGGAGACATTCGTCGCCAGTTCAGGTGGTTAAAGGAAGGGCCCAGGTGCATATGAAAATGCAGGTCGGTATCTTCCATCTCCGGCCAGACGTGTTCTAGTGTTTCAAGGAGACAGATCCAGCCAAAATTTTCTTCGACCTCTTCTCGCCACTCCTCATAATAGCAGTCATCGGAGCCATGAAAATTCAACACATTGCCACAGAGCAGGATAAATTTCCGGATGCCGGCATCTAAAAGCGGTTCAATGATATTGCGTTTCAGGGTCTCAATGTCGTTGGAGATGGCATCGTTCCATTCCCCGATTAATTCCAGGATGGCGTAGCCATCTGCATAATCGGCGTAAAGAATCTTAAGATAAAGGGTATTGGAGCCGAAATCGTCCCATTGAGGATGGATGTAATAATTGTAAATCCGGTTATTGAAGGTGAATTCTGAATATTCACGACCAAAAAAGGGACTCTGGGGGTCCTCCGCTGCAGAGTACAGGTCAAGCCAATGGTAATATGGTTCAATGTCGTGCATTCGGTTCCAGATTCAAAGAGGGCAAATTAAATCCCTTGACAAACAATTCCAACACCTTTTTCCAGTGATTCATCAAAACCGCAAATTCTCTTTTGCAGGGGATTTTTTCCTACCGATAATGCGTTATAATTCATTTTCTACAGGAAAAGGTTCCAATTGGAAGGAAACTTAATCCGGCATTCTCGAAATACAGAAATTGGCTATATTTGCAGTCCCGACAAATCGTGTCGGGATCCACACTAATGGAGTATTTATTGGCCCAGGTGGCGGAACTGGTAGACGCGCTACTTTGAGGGGGTAGTGATCGATAGGTCGTGCAGGTTCGATTCCTGTCCTGGGCACTTTTCTTTTTACCCACATGGATTTACGTTGTTTTCAAGTTGAAAAATTCTTTTAAGGACATTTGGTCGAGCAGATGGACCGTCCAGGTTAGGGGAAGATCAATTATTCTGTTTGCTGTCGGATCGCCTTGACCATGACGCTTCCGGTGCAGCTAAAATGGGGGCAGTTATAGGTTTGTAATACCGCACAAGTACCTCTTAGACTGGATTCTGTCTCCTTTTGATAGTATATTTGAATGCATCGATGGCGAGGTAAGCGCTTAACCTCAAATTTGGCATGCTTGCTTGTCAGCGATTAAGTATATTCCATAAGCCTTATTTTGTATGCGGGTTGTCTGAATCAGGCAGCCCTTTTTTTGAGTTACTACTTCCAGCCGGGTTCTGCAGCGGCTATTAAAAATTCCTATCTTGTCCAGTCTCGGAACGATAATCGTCATAACTATTGAACTATGAAGAAATTTATATTTTCCCTGCTCGGAGGATGGTGCATTTTGTGGGCCGCAGCTGGAAATTCCCAGGAGGTCCTGTCCCTCTATCCCGGTTCAGCGCCCGGGTCAGAGGACTGGAATTGGGAAGAAGGGGTCAGTGAAAAAAACCTCTTTCAAACTAAAGTGGTTTACAACGTGACGAAGCCAACCCTGACCGTTTACCAAGCTAACCCTGATCGTGCTACCGGTGCAGCAGTGATCGTTTGCCCGGGCGGCGGATTTCAGACATTATCCATCGATTCTGAAGGAAATGACGTAGCCAAATGGCTTGCCTGGCGAGGGGTGACTGCCTTCGTGTTAAAATACCGGCTGGTACATAGTAAGACCGATGATCCGGTATTGGAGTTAATCCAGAAGATGCAGGATCCTGAAAAATTTAAAGCGGAGAATATGGATGTAATACCTCTGGCAATTGCTGATGGCCAGGAAGCCATCCGTTATGTTCGTGCCCATGCCGCTGAATATGCCATTGACCCGGACAAAATCGGAATCATGGGATTTTCTGCCGGCGGCACGGTGACCATGGGAGCAGCCACTCAATTTGATAAAGCATCCAGACCAGACTTTGCTGCGCCGGTCTATGCTGCGGTTCTTGACACGGTACGGGTGCCTTCCGATGCTCCGCCTATGTTCGTGGTTGCCGCCACCGATGACAACCTGGGCCTTGCACCGGCCAGCGTGCACATTTATGAAGCATGGAGGCAAGCCGGTAAGCTGGTCGAATTGCACATGTATGAAAAAGGAGGTCACGGATTCGGCATGAGAAAGCAGTCGCTCCCAACCGATCGCTGGATAGACCGGTTTGGGGACTGGCTGCAATTGCATAAATACCTGGACGTAGTCGATCCCGGTGCACAGCGCATGCAGCAGGATTGGGCTTTCTTACACCGTTACGATAAAGACAATGCGATGCTTACAGCCAAAGACCCTTCGCGAATCGTTCTGATGGGAAACAGCATTACGGAAGGATGGTCCCATCTTGATCCTGGATTTTTTTCCGGTAAGCCCTATGTGAACAGGGGTATCAGCGGCCAGACAACGCCACAGATGTTGGTGCGTTTCCGTCAGGATGTATTGGATTTGCATCCGCGCGCTGTTGTCATACTCGCCGGAATCAACGACATCGCTGAAAATACCGGACCGATGACCCTGGAACAAACCTTTGGAAATATTAAGAGTATGACCGCTCTCGCCCAGGCAGCAGGAATCCAGGTGGTGCTATGTAGCGTTTTACCGGCTTTTGACTTCCCCTGGCATCCCGGACTAAATCCTTCGACTAAAGTCGTTGAACTGAATAAGATGATCAAAGCCTTCGCGGATGAAGAGGACTTGCCCTATGTGGATTATTTCACTCCAATGGTTGATCAGCGACTCGGGCTTCTGGAGGAATACACTTATGATGGTGTGCATCCCAACCAAAAAGGATACGAGGTTATGGGCAAGATCCTGGATCAAGTGCTGACCAAGGCGCTTAAATAAGTTTCCGGAGCATTATTTTCGGATTCCCCGTCGGGTTACTTGGAAACTGCACTTTCAGCTTCAGCTTCCAGCTCTTCCTTTTTTCGGTTTTTGTCCACCCGGGCCGAGATGATGATACTCACCTCATAAAGTGCGTACAAGGGTATCGAAATAAGAATTTGGGTCATGACGTCCGGAGGAGTGACAATTGCTGCTACGATAAGAATAGCAACGACGGCATGTTTGCGAAATTTTCGCAGTGAATCCGGATAGACCAAGCCTGCTTTGGATAAGAAATACATGATGATGGGCAACTCAAACACCAATCCGGTCGGTAATGTAAACATGACCATATAGTTGATCCAGGAGCCCAGCGTCACATCGGTACCGGCAACCAGGTTACTGATCGAATAGTTCAACAGAAAGGTAATGGCAAAGGGAGCAATAATGAAATAGCCAAAGAATACGCCCAGCAAGAATAACATGGAACAAATAGCCACAATCCCACGTGCTGCTTTTTGCTCTTTGGGATAAAGTCCCGGTTTGATGAACTGCCAGATTTCCCAGAAGACATATGGAAAGGCCACGATCAGTCCAAGCAAGAAAGATACTTTCAGGTGGGTAACAAATTCCTCACCCATGAGGCGCTGATAAATATGCGGCGTCGGGGGCGAAAGGCAAATCTTAATCTTACACAGTAATTTATAAGTGATGAAGTCTTTGTTGGCCGGTCCGAATATCAGCGTGTCAAAGACAAACTTTTTAGAGAATAGCAGGATAACGGCAATCACGAAGGTTCCTCCTAATGCTCGAAGAATATGCCAGCGCAATTCTTCCAGGTGCTCCAGGAATGACATTTCGTGTTCCGTATTATGTTTTGCCATAGACCGATTTCGAATTAAGGCACTAAGATAGTATTCGGCAATGAGATGTGTGAAATTTGATCGCATACATTAGATAGGTGCCTTCGAATGCCGGATGATGGCGGTGCTTGACAGGACGGAGGAATAAATGCGTTCAAGCTTCCTTCCGGTAAACAGGCATTCCGCCACAAATACCCTGATGCGTTGTTATATTTGTGCGGCCTAAAGGCGCCCGGCATCTATGGAGCTTGGAATCATTGGATATATTGTCTTGTTTGCTGTCAGCTTGTTTGTATTGCTGAAGGCTTCTGATTGGTTTATTTCTGCAGCAGAGAAAATCGGACTAGCTGCCGGCATTTCGCCCTTTATCATTGGGGTGACCATCGTAGCATTTGGTACGTCCTTGCCGGAACTGGCTACCTCCATTAAGGCGGTATTTGATGGGGTTTCGGGCATTGTTGCCGGAAATGTGGTTGGCTCCAACATTACAAATATTCTGTTGGTTCTTGCCCTGACGGTTATTCTTGGTCGGGAGATCATTCTGGATCACGATGTCATGGACATCGATATGCCGATGTTATTTGGGTCCAGCCTCATTCTTTATTTCGTGGCCTACGACTATCAGGTGACCTATCTGGAGGCCTTCTTACTACTAGGAGGCTTGTTGGTCTTTTTGCGGAGCTCTTTCCAGGCGAGCCCCCGGGAAAAAAGAAAGCGGGAATCGGTTTCCATCCAGACGGTGGGCCTGTTGATCCTTGGAGCAACGCTGGTCTATTTCGGCGCCGACTATACGATCTTATCCATCAGTGAAATTTCCACCTATGCCGGAATTGATCCTGAAGTGATTGCCCTCACCCTGGTAGCGCTCGGAACCTCGTTGCCAGAGGTGGTGGTGAGTGTGAATGCCGCCCGGAAAGGAAAAGCGGCCATTGCCGTGGGAAATGTGATCGGATCCAATATTTTTAATTCTTTTGCAGTTATTGGAATACCCAGACTGTTCGGAAGTCTGGAGATATCGCATAATATGGTATCCTGGAGCCTGCCGTTTATGATCGGCGTTACCTTCCTTTTTGTGTTGGTTTGCATTTCAAAACGGATCTCCCGGTGGGAAGGTTGGTTGATGTTAATTTTGTACACCGTCTATGTTGCCCAACTTGTGGACCAGAGTTTGCATGCCTAATGTGCCTAGTGAAAATAAATATTGTTGACTAAAACTTCGTTTCAGATGTTAGATCAGTTGTTTGGTAACCTGGAGGAACAGCAGAAGCAAATGAAAGAGAATTTGCGAAAGATCCCGGTATCTGTTCAATCTTCAGATGGTGCGATAACCATCGAAATGAATGCAGCCCGGGAAATCCTCAACATTTCCATCGCCGAATCCGCGGTCGAGGAGAACGGGGTGGAATACCTGGAAGACTTATTGGTGACCTTGTTGAATGAAGCAATGGCTAAGGTTCAGGTAGAAGAGTCCAATGCCATGCAATCCCAAATGCAACAGCTTTTGCCAGGATTGGGCGGTTTGTCCTCATTATTTAAATAAATACTTATCGGATGCGTTTTTTCACCATCGCATTGCTGCTTGGTTGCACTTATTTCAGTTTTGCACAAACGACTGAAGGGCTATTTGCTCACATCACCTTTGATGCCTGTGATGCACAGGACGATCAGGGGAATCTTACCGGCCAGGTATTTGGCAATCCTCAATGCGAATGCGGTATTTTCGGGCAATCCCTGTATCTCAATGGGATAGATGATTACCTGCAGTTTGACGGAAATCTGCAAACCGTATTTACCGGTGATGTTACCTTGTCTTTTTATTTCAGACCCGAGCCGACGACGAATACCTACGATTTGTTTTCGTACCGGGATCAATGCGGCCTGGACAGTTTATTTGCCGTTTCATACAATGGGTTGACCGGCGATGTAGCCGTAGAATTCATTCAGAACAACAATCGGCACACGACGCTGGTCGGTAAGATTGAACCAGGTGCCTGCTGGCAGCACATCATCTTTGTCAAAGAAGATAAGATCGTACGGCTGTATATCAATGGAGAACTTAAATTTGAACAGCGTAATTCCCAGCCCATCCTCATCGTCAACAACGGCTTGTTCGAAATTGCCAATAGCTCTTGCCTGGGAGGTAAACTCGTCCGCTATCATGGGTTCATTGATGACCTCCGTATTTATAAACGAGCCCTGCCATTGCGGGAAGCCGTGGGACTTTATGTTCGGCCCGATCAACTGTTGACGAGTGACACGACCATCCTGTTGGGGGCTTCCGTACAGACGGCCATCGCGCCTAGTTGTGCTACCTCGGTCAGTTGGAGTCCGTTTACCAGCGTGGCAAATCCCGCAGATGGCAACACCTCCATTTCTCCGGCACAGACCACTCAATATTTCATCACCTTCCAAAATAGCGGATGCATTACCAGGGATTCTCTGATCATTACCGTAGTGGATCCCAGTGCGCTGGATTGCAATAATCTGGCTATACCTAATGCCTTCACGCCGAACGGTGACGGTCTCAACGATGAATTCAAGATTTCAAACCCGTATGTTTTTGATGAGTTGATCGAATTCTCCGTTTACAGTGGTCTGGGGGAAAAGTTATTTTCGACGACCAATGCCTATGAAGGTTGGAACGGATACTACCACGATCAGGTACTTAATCCGGGCATGTATGTCTACCGCATCGATTACCGGTGCTCCGGTCAACAGTTGAGTAAGTCGGGTGGGGTAGCGTTGATCCGTTAACTTATCCGGGAAGAAAGACAGGCTGTTTTTCAAAAATCAATATGTTTTCAGAGGATGTACGAAAACTTTCCAGTAAATACCCGGGTAAAGCTGGCAGCCTTGTAGACAGCGGTCATGTTTTGCTACCTGTATGGAGATTATTTTGAGCTATATGTGCCCCAAAAAGTGGAAGGATTGGTGAATGGGGGCAATTTATTGGATACTCCCTTAAAATTATTCGTGGCGACGGTTTTGTTGACCATCCCGGCATTGATGATTTTGGCTTCCATCTTTCTGAAGCCGGCCATCAGGAGATACCTGAATTTGATCTGCGGAATATTTTTTACGGTCATCATGCTTTTAATTGGCGTCACGTCCCTGTCCGCTTGGTACGCATTTTATGTATTCCTAGCGTTCATCGAAAGCATGATCACCGCCCTGATCGTCTGGCAAGCCTGGAAATGGCAAAAGAAAGCCTGAGAAGTGACAAGTGACTGTCCAACAGCTGTCCTACTTGCTCCTAAGGCGAATCACCGGACAGATGATTTCTTCCAGAGAAATACCACCGTGCTGGAAGGTATCCCGGTAATAATTGTTGTAATAATTGTAGTTATTTGGATAAAGGAAGTAAATATCCTCTTTTGCAAAAATGAAGGTCGAACTTACATTTGGACTAGGCAGTCCGCCAGAGCGCGGATCGCGTAACTCCAGAACGTCTTTGCGGTCGTATTGCAGGTTTTTACCCACCTTATACCGGAGATTGGTTGTTGTCTCACGGTCGCCAACTACCCGGGCCGGTGTCTTGACCCGCATGGTTCCGTGGTCCGTAGTTATGAAGAGCTGTACGTCTTTTTCAGCCAGTTTTTGCAACGCTTCCCATAGCGGGGAGTGGATGAACCAAGAGCGGGTAAGGCTGCGGTAAGCCTTCTCATCTGCCGCCAGCTCTTTCAGCACTTCCATTTCCGTACGGGCATGTGAAAGCATATCAATGAAATTGTAGACGATAGCTGTCACATCATTATGCATGAAGTCCAGGATATTGTCCTGCAGGTATTTACCATCGTTCAGATTGGTGATTTTCATGTAATCGTAGCGGATCGGCTTGCGGATCAGTCGTTTGATTTGTTCACCGAGGAGCTCTTTTTCGTATTGATTTTTCCCGCCTTCTTCGTTGTCGTTCAGCCAGTATTGCGGATAGGATTTGGAAATATCGTAAGGGGTCAACCCGGCAAAAATCCCGTTCCGGCTGTACTGGGTTGCGGTAGGCAGGATGGAATAGAAATAATCCTCTTCCTCGACACGGTACAATTCGGATACGATGGGTTCGATCATCTTCCACTGGTCGTAACGAAGATTATCCATCAGCAGAAAGAAAGTGGGTATGTCTTTCAGATGAGGCCATACTTTCTGTCGCATGAGCTGATGGGAAAAGACCGGTGCTTCGCTCTGTCCGGACATCCAGTTCTCATACTGACGAATGACGTACTTGGAAAACTCACTGTTCGCTTCCTTTTTCTGCATGGTCAGGATATCCAGCATCTCTGTGGAAGAGGACGAATCCAGTTTGATTTCCCAACGAATGATATTGCGGTAGATGTCCACCCATTCCTGGAAGTTTGGGCCACTATTTATCTGCATCAGGATCTGACGGAACTCCTGCTGGTATTCCAGGGCCGTTTTTTCCCGGACCAGTCGTTTGTTGTCAATGATTTTCTTAAGGGTCAGGAGGATCTGATTGGGATTGACAGGTTTGATCAGGTAATCATCGATCTGGGACCCGATAGCCTCTTCCATGATGTTTTCCGCTTCATTTTTCGTGATCATGACGACCGGGAGCAGGGGATTCATGGTCTTGAACTGGGTCAGTGTTTCCAACCCGGAAAGCCCGGGCATGGATTCATCGAGGAAGACGACATCTATGTCATTTTGTCCTTGCAGCGTCTCCAGGGCGTCGTAACCATTGGTGACGGTGATGACATCGTAACCTTTATTTTCCAGAAACAACAATTGGGGTTTGAGCATATCGATCTCATCGTCAGCCCATAAAATCTTGATGTTAGAACTCATTGGAACGGTTTAACCGGTTTATCGGGAGTTTAAAATTAGGTGCTTTTAACAAACGAACTGTATTTTCGCAGTAGTATATCTCCTCATGTATAAACGTAAAATTTTCAATGATCCGGTCTACGGATTTATTTCTTTTGAGTACGACCTGCTTTACGACCTGATCGAAGAACCGTTATTCCAGCGATTACGCCGGATCAAACAGTGTGGCCTCTCGGACTACGTTTACCCCGGAGCGTTGCATACCCGTTTTCATCATGCATTGGGTGCGACCCATTTGATGCAGCAAGCCATACAAGTATTGCGCCAGAAAGGCGTCTCAGTCAGCCACGACGAAGCCGAAGCGGTTTGCATCGCCATCCTCCTGCATGATATCGGACATGCCCCCTTTTCCCATGCTTTGGAAGGGATCTTCACCAATCAGCCCCATGAGGCTATTTCATTGCGCATTTTTCATCACTTAAATGAAAAATACAACGGAGCCCTTGATATGGCCATCCGAATCTTCACCGGACAATATCCTAACCGATTTTTGCACCAGTTGGTTTCGGGACAACTGGATATGGACCGGATGGATTACCTCAACCGCGACAGTTATTTTACCGGCGTCGCTGAAGGGATTATCGGCTACGACCGGATCATCAAAATGCTCGATGTGCGGGATGACAGGCTGGTGGTGGAAGAAAAGGGAATATACTCCATCGAAAAATTTCTCATTGCCCGCAAGATCATGTACTGGCAGGTTTATCTGCACAAGACGGTGATCGCCGCCGAACAGATGCTGCGCTTGTTCATTACGGAAGCGCGTGCCAGTGAGGCCATCCGGCAATGGTCCGGAGATTCGAATCCACTGATTTTCCAGGATCAGCCGGACAATCGCACCTTTATGGACCAGTTAACCACTTTTGATGACTACGACATTGTGGGACTGTTAAAGAAGACGGTCCGCCACCAGCACAACCCACTGCTAAGTTATCTGGCAACCGGGCTCCTCGAGCGCAAACTCTTTAAAGTTATCACCGCATTTGAGCCGATGGAATCCGGAATGGCAGATCGTTTAAAGCAGGATATCGTCCGCTATTTTGGCGATGATCGCTTTGTTAAATTAGTAATCGAAGGCTCCGAAACCAATACACCCTACCGCGAAGGGGACGACGAAATCCTGATTCTGAAAAAGTCGGGCGAAATAGAAACCTTCTCCAAGGTCGCCGGATTTAGCCATACGCCCCATGAGTTGACCAGGTACTACATCTGCCACCCCCGCATCTGAATGGATTTGTCCACCGGCTGGACAGGTATTTGTCGGGCCATTCATTGGTTTATTCACAGGTCAAACCTATTTTTGCCGATCAAATAGCTAAAATCAGTGGACACGACCATCTTCAATCTGATCAACCAGGAGCTGCAGCGGCAGCAGGAGGGCGTAGAGCTCATCGCTTCCGAAAACTTTACCAGCGTGCAGGTCATGCAGGCCATGGGTACTTGCCTGACCAATAAATATGCGGAAGGCTACCCCGGGAAGCGCTACTACGGCGGCTGTGAAGTGGTCGATCAGATCGAAGATATTGCCATTGAGCGGGCCAAGGAGTTGTTTGGCGCCGTTTATGCGAATGTCCAGCCACATTCGGGTGCTCAGGCGAATGCCGCTGTATTTCTTGCGGTCTTACAGCCCGGAGATACCATCCTTGGGTTTGATTTGTCCCATGGAGGTCACCTGTCCCATGGTTCACCGGTGAATTACAGCGGTAAGGTTTATCGCCCGGTATTCTACGGTGTTGAGAAGGCTACCGGCCGGATCGACATGAATAAGGTTCGTGCTATTGCCCTAAAAGAACAACCAAAGTTGATCGTTTGCGGAGCTTCTGCTTATGCCCGGGATTGGGATTATGCCTCATTCCGTGCTATCGCCGATGAAGTAGGTGCATTGCTGCTGGCAGACATAGCTCACCCGGCCGGGTTGATCGCCGCAAAGCTCTTAAACGATCCAATGCCCCATTGCCACATCGTGAGCACCACCACGCATAAGACCTTGCGTGGTCCTCGGGGCGGACTGATCCTGATGGGCGAGAATTTTGATAACCCATGGGGTAGAACAACCACCAAAGGGAAACCGATAAAGATGAATGCAGTCCTAAATTCCGGGGTGTTTCCCGGGATGCAGGGAGGTCCTCTTGAGCATGTTATCGCTGCCAAGGCAGTAGCTTTCGGGGAAGCCTTACAACCGGAGTTTCGCTCGTATGCCAGTCAGGTGATCCGTAATGCGCAAGGCATGGCACAGGCTTTTCTGGAAAAAGGATATCAGATTATTTCCGGCGGAACGGACAATCATCTCATGCTGATCGATCTGCGCAATAAAGGCGTTACCGGAAAACAAATTGAGGAAGCCCTTGGATTGGCAGGTATTACGGTAAACAAAAACATGGTTCCGTTTGATACGGAGAGTCCGTTCATTACCTCCGGAATTCGTGTTGGGTCGGCAGCAGTTACCACACGTGGATTGGATGAAGCTGCCTGTGCCCGCCTGGTGGATTGGATCGATGAGGTGGTGCGGCATCCCGAGAACGAAAGCAAATTAAGTGGCATCCGCGCGGAAGTTAAAGATTTCATGGAAGGATTCCCTCTGTATCCGGATATGAAGATAGCGGTACCTGCTTAAGTACCTAGTGGATAACCTTCCAGGAGGTCCGGTGCGGATAGTCGATACGGTCCAGATACAGTCCATCCGGAGGTACACTCCAAGCCCGGCTCACTTGCCTTTTTTCGTTAAAACTGGCGATCACCTCTTCCATTGGTAATTTGCCCTGACCAACCTCCAGACACATGCCGACGATCAGGCGGACCATTCCCCGTAAGAACCGGTTGGCTTCGACGTGATAGATCCATTGTTCATCTTCAAACGTCCAGTTACTGCTATAAAGGTCACACAGGGTGGTCTCCGCATCGTGGTTGGATTTAACGAAAGGCGCATAATCGTGGTAGTTTAACAGCAGGGCAGCAGCCTCCTGCATGTGTATTGTGTCGACCAGATGCGTATGCGGGTAATGCCAGGCCATATGGGGACTGAAAGGATCTTTACCCAACGATAAATAATACCGGTAGCTCCGACGGGTCGCATCGAAACGCGCATGGGCATCCTCAGCCACCTGATAGATCTGGTGAAGAACTATATCGTGGGGAAGCATCCGGTTAAGGCGCTGTATCATGCGATCCGGGAGGTCGCCCTGAAGATCCAGATGAGCTATATAATGACGGGCATGTACACCACTGTCGGTCCTGCCACACCCGGTAATTTGCACCGGTTCCTGCAGCATCAGTGCAATGGTATCTTCCAATACTTCCTGAATCGATACCCCATTCGGCTGGCGTTGCCAGCCAACATAAGCATGTCCGTTGTATGATAAGTCTATAAAATAGCGCAAAATGCATCGCTTATAGCGCTAAGGTCGATGAAATTGGGCGAATGCAAGGAAATTTTATCCGATTACCGCATCGTCCTTGGCTAGTTTGGCGGCCATCAGGGCTCCTCCGGTCAGGCCAATGTCCTTCAGGAAATTACCCATGGACGCGGCTTGTATCGCCGGGTCATCTGCATTAAGCAGATTTGGAAGGTGGATGGTCAGGGCGAAGATGAGCAACATCAGGGCAAGGAGGGTACAAGCCAGCTTATCGTATTTTCCAATGATCACACTAAGTGCGGCGGCCAGAAGCCCGATTCCCGACACGTAAACCATCAGCTGGCCTCCAAAAGGAGCCATCCCGGCCATTTCCCTGGCATTCATGAGGTGGAGGATGCCGAATACCAGCATGGGAATAATAAAAAGGTATTTGCCTAATCCAATGATGCCTGCCATAGCCAGCTATTTTATGAGGTCCAATTAAAATTAATCGAAAAGTACCGGATTTGCTAGCATCGCAGTCGGTAAAAGCACGAATATTGGGCTTATGCCTGTTGACTCAGGGATGTGTCCGCCCACAATCCTGCATGAAAGCGAGTAATTAAGCTACAGGGTGACTTGAGGATCCTTTTCCTGGGTTGTTGACGGACTATTGTTCTTCCTGGATGAAGCCCTGATCACAATCTTCCGGTTTTACGGTAGTCAGATAAACGATCACCGTATCACCCATGAGGATACGGCTGTCCGGGCTCGGATACTGCTTGTACACATACGCATTGTCCAGATCTTCCGGCGCATATTCGTATTCCTTATCCATTTTTAAAGCAAGCTGATAGCCTTTGGTAATGAAGATCGACTCCGCATAGGTAAGGCACACCAGTTTAGGGGTTTTAACCACTGCATCATTGGATTTGCTCAGAATAAACTCGAGGGTGCCGCCTTTATCGATCTGTGTATTTGCGCGCACGCCTTCTTTGTTTACGATCACCTGCCCATTGTACCATACCTCCAGGATGATGTTTTCTCCGAACGGATCGTAGCGATAGTCGCGGATGCTAGCCTGGATATGGTATCCTTTTAGCATATCCTGAATGGAATTAAAAGCATTTCCATAAAGCTTGCCCAGGTCCTCCAGGTTGATTTTGTCCGGCTTGTACTTTGTAACAGTGACGTAGACTTTGCGGTCTTTTTTAACCAAAGAATGTGCGACCGGATTTTGCTGAAGAATGATGCCACCCGGCTTTTCAACAATGTGAACGGAATCGGCGACCACGATTTCGAAATCCCGTCGTTTGGCATCTTTTTTCGCATCCAGCAGACTCATCTCCGTGTAGTCAGGAAGCTCGAGTTTCTGTCCATGGCGGGTATAGATCTTAAGCCAGCCAAATACCAGCAAGAGCATACCTAACAAAAAAGCAATTATCAAACCCAATTGCTTCAGGCAGGAGCGGCTGGACATAATGGCCCAGAGGGACTGAAAATTATTTGAACCGTTATCGGATGGTTGCGACTTTTTGGCCATGGAATGCGTACTCTAGAATTTGATCGATGAATTCATAAGGCTTGTACCCGTTCAGGGCACTTTGATGAAAGATACAGGTGGCGGGGGTCATGCCGGGTAAAGAATTGACCTCAATTATAATCGTTTCAACGCGATCGTCCGGAAAAATACGAACAAAAGCATCGATCCGTGCATAACCTTCAACCCCCAATAGGCGTGCGGCCCGTTCCAGGTCGTTTTTCACTTGCCGGGCGATCCGGTCATAATGTTCCTGGTCTGGCGCAAAACGGGCAGGAGTTATGTTCTGACCTTCTCCGGCCAGGAATTTTTCCTCCAGGGATAAGACCTCTCCGCCGGAAAGCGCTTCGGAAGGTTCAAATACTTCAAACCGGATACCATCCTGCGCATAATGAGTGACCATGCCGCCGGTGATCTCCATAAAATGAGATGCGCCTTCAGGGCCAATCAGGGTCTCCACCAGGGCCTGATTTTTTCTGGGAAATTCTTCTTTGGGTTTTAATTTCAAAACTCGTGCGCTTTCCAGATCCAGGTTTTCCGTATCCCGGAAGAGCATCCGCAAGTAATGGGTCAGTTGCTCCTGATCACGGATGACCTTGACGGCTGAACTACAGCCATCATCAACCGGTTTAATAACCATTGGGAATCCGAAACGGGCCTTCAGTTGTCCTTCCACACTAACGGAATCCTTCATCCATGCATCCCGGGCTACCAGTTGCTGGTCGGCAGTTTTAAATCCTGCCTGGCGAAGCCTCTCCAGTGTTTCGTATTTATTGATAGTGATCTGGGAGGATTCGTAGCCGGAACCATTGTAAGGGACCTGGTAGCGGTCAAGATTGCGCTGAACCGTACCATCCTCACCGGGCCTTCCATGCAGTGCAATAAACACCGCATCAAATTCTTTGGCGAGCTGATCGTAGCTGAGTGGCCGGGGCACAAAAACGGCGTGCTCGCTGGTATAGGTATCAATAAGACCGCCACAGGCTTCACGGATCTGGTCAATGACCGGATGATGCCAGGATTCCGGCGCTTGCAGGTATTCCTCGATGCGCTCGCGAATGTCATCCGCATTATCTTTCAGAAGCAGATTGATCGGTATTTGGTACAAGGTATGCTGCTCGTCATCGCCCATTAAGAAAACAGGTGTCGGCTCATATTTGTCGGAACTGGACAGCTTCTCAAATACATTTCGGCCACTCTCCACCGAGATGTGCCTTTCAAAAGAATAGCCTCCGAAGATGACTGCAATTTTTTTCTTGTGATTGACATCCTTCCGCAAGTCCAGGATAGCCTCATCCAGCTTTGAGATCCATGTTCGGTACGCCGGAGGATGCAGACAATGCTTCAGCCGCTCCGCCAGCGATGCACGAATGATGAATGTGAGGAACTGGGATGGATTCATCCCGATTTCTGCGGCCTGGTGAAAAAAGAAGCTGGAAGGCAGCATTCCCGAGGTTGTATTCGGGTCATTCAGCAAGATGGTGCCGTCCGGTTCAATAAAGCCGTCGATCCTCGCATAGGTATTAAACTGAAAGTACCGGTAAAGCGATTCACAATGTTCCCGGATGATCTGGATGGTTGCAGCCGGTAAATCGATCGGAGTTTCCTTCCGCGACAAGCCTGGCAAATATTTTGAACGGTAGTCAAATACTTCTGAGCCCTTAATGATCTCCGTGGGAGGCAAAGCAACCGGCGATCCGTCATTATTGCGGATGACGATGCAGGAAAATTCTTTGCCGGCAATAAACTGCTCGATGACCACCTCCTGTTCGGACCAGTAAGATTCCAGGTTCACCAGACGGGAACCTTCTTTTCCCAGCAGGTCGTTCAGGGTTTTGAGTAATTCCTCCGGATGATGGATCCAGGAATCTTTCACTTTAAGGGGATATCCCAGACCACTCCTGATGTCGGATAGGTCCTGGATAAACCTTACCCGTTCCTCCTGGCTCAGAGGCTCCCATTCTTCCTGGGTCACGGTCATGCGGAAAAAAGCACGATCCACCGCGGCACGAAACAAATCAAGATCATTTTCCTGGACTATGGAAACGCCAATGGAGCTGCCCTGGTTAGCCGGCCGTACCACCAGTGGGAAACCTATTTTATTTACGGCCTGCTGATACCAGCCGTAGTGACTGCCGTAGTGCCAGTGATCGTGCTGGATCGCGAAGAATGGCTTTACATTAAACCCGCCCTGTTGCATCAACTGTTTTTGGAACACTTTATCCATGCCGATCGCACAGGCACGTACTCCGCTTCCACTGTATGGGATCTCCAAAGATTCAAGCAATCCCTGGATCTGTCCGTCTTCGCCGTATTCTCCATGAAGCGCCAGAAAGGCAAAGTCAATCAGTTCTCTTGCATCCATAGGACTGATACGGCGGCCTACACGCTGGATTACCCGGTCCCAATCCACCGTGGACGGTTCACCCAAACTTTCACTATAGATCTGGAATCCGTGAGGAGATGGCGGTAATTCGTTGATCGGAGGATAGAAGTCCCGGATGCTGCCTTTGTAGATATAGGTCCAATCCAACAGGATCCAGTTTCGCCAGGAATCGATGAATATCGGCACGGGCTCGAAGATGGATTTATTGAGGTTGTCGTAGACCGTGCGGCCTCCGGCAAAAGCTATCTCCCTTTCTCGGGAAGGTCCGCCAAATAATATTCCAATGCGTATCATATAATGATTCTCAGCTAAAATCGGCTCCGAAGGATTTTGGATGTTTGCAATATTAACCCTCCGGCAGGACATTCTATTGCACAAAGGTAACATATGTGTGATTAAGTTGATAAGTTTAGCTGCCGAGGGAATTTAGCGTCTGGTTACAGCCAAAATAGGTAAGCCGGAAACAAGTGTTGATTCCGCAGTAGGTTCTGGAAATAAGTAATCTATTTGTGTTGAAAGAAGGATCCATCAATCGGGAAATAATGCGACTTGCGGTGCCCAACATCATCAGCAATATTTCGGTACCGCTATTATCTACCGTGGATACGGCATTGATGGGCAGGTTGTCAGCGGCTCATATCGGAGCGGTCGGTTTGGCATCGATGCTCTTTAATTTCGTTTATTGGAATTTTGGTTTCCTGCGGATGGGAACAACCGGAATGACCGCACAGGCGTTTGGATCACGGGATGGGCAGGCTATCCGTCTGGTTCTTGGAAGGTCCTTATTAATTGCTTTGAGCTTGGCTTTGCTGGTCGTTCTGATGCAGCAGATGCTCCTAAAAGCGGGCTTACTGGGATTGCAGGTGCCAGAGGATCAGGTTGGCCTGGTCAGTCAATATTTTTACATACGTATCTGGGCCGCGCCGGCAACCCTGATCAGCTATGCCTTACTTGGTTGGTATTTTGGGATGCAGAATGCTATCTACCCATTGATCATTACCATCTTTATCAATCTGGTGAATATGGTATTGAGCTATGCCCTGGTCCATTACGGTGGATGGGCTATTCGGGGTGTAGCCTGGGGCACGCTGCTGGCGCAATATCTGGGTGTCATTCTAGCTGTAGCCTTATTGATATCCCGATACGGGTTCAAGCAATTGCACTTCAGGCTGAGCGATTTGATTTACTGGCCGGCTTTTTCCGGCTTCTTGCGCATCAATGGCAATTTGTTTATCCGCACGGTCTGTCTCACATTCGCCTTCGCCTATTTTTATGCGCAGTCGGCCCATCTGGATCCCATTTTGTTAGCGGTTAATGTCATCCTATTGCAACTGCTCAACTGGCTATCTTATGCTGTAGACGGGTTTGCATTTGCTGCGGAGAGCCTGGTTGGTAAATATTTCGGAGCGAGCGACCGGCCTTCCTTGCAGCGGGTCATCCGGCTCTCATTCCTGTGGGGTGGGGTTGTTGCGTTAGGGTTTGCGCTGTTGTTCGGGTTGGGTGGAACATTGATTTTCCGGATCTACACGGATCAGGAAGAGGTATTGGCAGCCGGTCGGGACTGGCTCCTGTGGATGGCCGCATTGCCCTTGATCAGTTTTGCCAGTTACATTTGGGATGGCATTTTCATCGGATTGACCGCTTCCCGGGCTATGCGGAATACCATGGTATTGGCTTTGCTGCTTTTTTTGATGTTGCATCAATGGTGGCTTAAACAGCATAGCTGGGGCCTCTGGCTGGCATTCCTGATATTTATGTTTGCCCGCGGAGCGTTTCAGTCCATTGTTTATTTCCGGCAAGGGAGCCGGATGTCAGAACTTCCAGATTAGTGCCGCCAGTCCCCGGGCCTCCGTTCCGGTTGCGCTGGAGGTGTGCCGAAGCTGCGGAGCGTATAAACGAAACTCAACAGGAAATACCGTTGCAGGACATTCGTTTGCAGATCCTGGACGTAGGTTTCGGTGATGGTTCTGCTGATGCTATTGTTTTGTCCCAATAGATCAAAAACGCTGAGTTTGAGTTCACCCCGGTTGTTTTTCAGGAATTTCTTGCCCAGACTCATATTCCAGAGCCAGAAATTGATATCAAATTCACCGCCGAGCCCCCGGTAGAATTGATTGGTCACATCCTGCCGGAAAACCCAGCCGGGCAGAAAGGTCCACACCATGCCTGCCTGATTGATCTGATTCAGATACCGGTTGTCCAGCGATATTTGAGCAGTATTACGGACCCAGTTAAGGGACGAGCTGGAGGATAAGGTAAAGTCGATTTTTTCACTGATGTTGGAAGCGAGTACCAGTCCTATTTTGGACGAATACGTATTAGAATAATTCTTAATGCCATTGATCAGTCCTGGCTGACGTAAGTAATCACCGCCCACATTGAAGTTCAGGTTGGACTTTAGGAAATCCACGGGTAATCCATACGTGACAAATCCATTGAGATTCATATATCCGCTCAGGTTTACCGATTGGGATAGTTGTGTTCCCGGAGAGAGGGGGTATTCTCCGCCCACGATGGTGTCACGGGTGATGAACTGAGTACTGCGGGCTATATAATTTTTACTAAAATTGGCATTGAGCAAGGCATAAAAAACCGTGGATTTTTCAACCTGCGTATTGGAATAACGCAGAAAAACCCGATGCGAGTAATAGGGATTTAAAGCACTGTTCCCAATACTGACCAGGAGGGGATTGGAATTGTCTACCACTTCCTGCAGCTGGTTGGCCGTGGGTGTGCGCACGTAAGTGCGGTAACCCATAAAGAAATAATTTTGTTTGGTTTGCTGGATCCTCAGGAAGACATTTGGCAACCAGTTGACAAAGTTTTTCTTGAAAGCAAAAGGTTCCGGATAGACCTGATCGGCATCCATTTGGATCGTTTGCAGGCTGTTGCCCAGGGTTAAGTTGGTCTTCTCTCCCCGCAAACGGTACCGGAGGCCTATTTCATGCGAAGAGATGTTATTGGTAAGCGTGCTGGACAGGGAAGCAATAGGACTGCTTAACCTTCCCTGTTCATCCAATACATCAAAGGTCCGCTGGTCCGCATCATCCCAATTGTAAGCATATTCGTATTCAATTTGTAAGCTTCCTTTTTTACCCAGCGGTTCGGTGTAATCAACCTCGGTTCCTACTTCCCATCCGTGAATGTAAAGGTCCGTGACCTGGTCCAATGTATCGGAATACTGATCAGGGGTATAAAAATTATTCAGAGCATAGCGGGTCTCATCGCCATTGCGATTGTTGTAATTATTTTTTAGTTCCACCGAGAAGGTACGCCCTGGTTTCTCCAGTCGTCTGCGCAATAAGATGCTGTTATCCAGATTAAGACCATGATTGAGGTTGGTATTGAGCAGGTCGGTGCTATTATTAATGGCAAGTGCAGTAGAATTAAAACCCTGGGAGGCTTCGGTCTCATTTTGTGTCTGGTAGCTGACTCGGGGACGCCACAGGATGGATGTTCTATCGTTCATTTTATATTCCATCCGCATGTTAAAACGGTGGTTGGTGCCTAGTCGATCCTGTCGGCTGTCTTCATCATAGATCTGGTTTGTCTCGCCGATGCTGGCGTAGTCTCTTTGCTGGGATTGCAGGGCCAGATTATTGCTGGAATTAACAAAATAGCTGGCGGTTACCTCAACCTTTTCTCCCCATTTGTCAGAATAATTTAACCCGAGCGCATGCGTCGTGGTGATGCCATTTTGTTGTCCTACGATAAAGCTGTCGCCGTCCCGGCCGCGCCCTCGACCTCCCGATGAACCGGTAAACCCGATGATGTCTTCGCTACTGAAGTTCTGGATGTTGATGTTGTTGGACATCCCCAGAATGGATATGCGGCGGTTCTTGTTAAAAAAATTGACCTGAGCGCCCGCTTGATATTTTTCCTGGTCACCATAGCCTGCATAAAGGCGTCCAAACTGGCCATTCCGCTTGTCAGCGCGCGTTACGATATTGATCGTTTTTATGGTTTCGCCGTCGTCCACACCGGAAAATTTTGCTTGCTCCGTTTTATCATCAAATACCTGGATCTGATCTACAACTTCAGCTGGCAGGTTTCGCAGGGCAGCATTGGCATCATTACCGAAGAACTCACGTCCGTCAACCAGTACCTTCTGTACTTTTTCACCTTGCGCCTGTACTTCACCGTTCTGCACGGTAATACCAGGCATTTTACGCACCAGTTCCTCCGTACTCGCGTCGGAATTGGTTTTGTAAGCATTCGCCCGGAAAGCAGTGGTATCTCCTTTTTGAGTAGCCCGGACGGCACGGTCGGTCACTTCAATCTGATCGAGCATTTCTGCTTCCAGTTGCATCTTTAGATTGGGTAATGTCATGCTTTCCTGCACCCGTATTCCTTGCCGCAGGACGCCGTAGCCAAGGTATGAGATTGCCAGGCGGTAAAAACCAGGTTTCACCTTGAAGTTAAAACTTCCGTCGGCTTCGGTCACCGTGGATAATGAATCGGTCCGGCTGCGCAGGACGACATGAGCTCCGATCAGCGGCTCGGAAGTCACACTGTCGATAACCGTACCGGAAAGCGCCACCGTCTGTGCCTGCAGGGAATTCATCGAGAAGCCCGAGACAAACATTAGCAGCATTGGGATGAACCAATGTAAAGATTTACCATTCATATTCTAGACGTTGCGAATTAAAAGGTAGACATAAATCATCGGCAAAAGTTGAAGAAATCACCTTTTAAGTTTCCATTAACGTGTATTATTAGACCAAAACCCGCAAATAAGCAGGGCAAACAGATATTATGGATACATCGATCGATAAGATAGAAGTGCGGACCTTGATGCTGGAGGATTATCAGGAGCTGAAAACCGCCATGATTAAAGCTTATGAGAACTGGCCGGGGTCCTATTGGAAAGAACATCATCTTGAGAAATTGCTGGAGCTTTTTCCGGATGGACAGATAGGGGTAGTGATCAATGGTAAAATCGTAGGCTGTGCCCTGTCAATTATCCTGAACTACAACGAACTGGAGGAAGATCATACCTATCGGGAGATCACCGGAAATTACACCTTTGAAACCCACAAGCCAAAAGGCGATGTCCTGTACGGCATTGATGTGTTCATCCGCCCGGAATACCGCGGTATGCGCTTGGGAAGAAGGCTGTACGATGCGCGTAAAGAACTATGCGAAAGTTTGAATCTTCGCGGGATTATCTTTGGCGGCCGGATACCTAATTACCATGCCTACGACGGCAAACTGACGCCGAAAGAATACATTCAGAAGGTGCGGACGAGGGAGATATTTGATCCGGTATTGACCTTCCAGATCGCCAACGACTTTCACGTCATTAAAGTCCTGAAGGGCTACATGCCTGGTGATGAAGAATCAAGAGATACGGCTGTGTTGCTGGAATGGGACAACATTTATTATAAGAAATCCAGCAGGCGACCTTCCCTGGTGAAAAACACGGTGCGTCTGGGTCTCGTCCAGTGGCAAATGCGGCGTTATAAAGATTTTGAGGACCTGGTTGAACAAGTTGAATTTTTTATTGACGCGGTCACGGCCTACAAAAGTGATTTTGTTCTATTCCCTGAGTTTTTTAATGCACCCCTGATGGCAGCTTATAACGATCTGTCCGAGGCTCAGGCTATCCGGAACCTTGCCGGTTACACCGAACGGCTCAGGGATACGTTTATTCAGTTTGCCATCGAATACAACATCAATATCATTACCGGTAGCATGCCTCTGATGGTTGAGAACAAACTGTTGAACATCGGCTACATCTGCCGTCGTGACGGCACCTGGGAACAATACACCAAATTGCATGTGACCCCGGATGAAGCCAAGGTGTGGGGGATGGTTGGCGGCGAAAACCCGGTCAGGGTTTTTGATACCGATTGCGGCAAGATCGGCGTCCTGATTTGTTACGATGTCGAGTTTCCGGAGCTGTCCCGACTGTTGAGAGAAGACGGTATGGACATTCTATTTGTACCTTTTTTAACGGATACGCAGAATGGTTATAGCCGGGTCAGATCCTGCGCCCAGGCCCGTGCGATTGAAAATGAATGTTATGTTGCCATCGCCGGAAGTGTAGGCAATCTGCCCAAGGTACATAACATGGACATTCAGTTTGCTCAATCAGTTGTTTTTACACCCTGTGATTTTGCTTTCCCCACCGGCGGAATTAAAGCGGAAGCGACGCCCAATACCGAAATGATTCTGATCGCTGATCTGGATATTGATCTGCTAAAAGAATTACACCGCTACGGAAGTGTCCGCAACATGCAGGACCGCCGGCTGGACCTGTACCATCTGGAGTGGAAGCGCTGATTAAAACGGGGCGGAAGTATTATTTCCCGAATAACTCATCGAGGTATTTCGATCGGGTCGTTAGATTATAAGCATTCCGGCAAGTACCGGTCCCGCTGTGCATAATGGACAGGCAGGTGCCATCCACATCCGTCGAGTCGTCGTGTTGCCTGCCCAGCAGACAATGTCCTAATTCATGAAATACCAACATTTCTTTCTCCAGGTCAGTAGCTCCTGTCCAGTATCCGGCATCAAATACTACGATGTGATTTTCGCTTTTTGCCATATCACAATAGCCCAGGACCCGGCCTCCGTTACTGCTCGATGACAAGATGTTTTCAACCCGGGCATCAAGACCTACCGCATCAACATCGATCGAAACACCCCTGCTTTCTCCTTCATTCAGAAAACGGTCCAGATAGGGCTGAACGCGTACATCAATAACATGAACGACATCCTTCTGGCAGGAGAAGAAACCAACAACCAATAGAAAATAAGTAAACCACTTCAGCACCACGGTATATTTAAATGGGAACGCCTAAAGATCGTCTTTGTACTCACTACGGACCGGAGGAATCCTCCAATCAGGGTTCAAGTTATGTAACCAATTTCTTAGGGATTGAAAAATGTAATAAAAATTGTTCGTCGAAGTTTGAGTACAAATTCTGGCAGACCGCATTACTACATAAAATCATTTGTTCACTGAATTAATAAAATAGCATTTATGAAGCAATTATTGGGAAGCCTGTTGGGAGTGTTTGGATTTGTGCTGCTTGGATTGGTTGCCTGCCAGAAAAATACGGAAGACCTGACCGGTCTGCAATATTACACGGATAATGCCATGGACAGCCTGCATATGGACGGTAGCTGCGGACGTGGCGGATGTTTTGAGTTTGTTTACCCCATCACGGTACAGTTTCCGGATGGAACTACCCAGGAAGTGAGTTCTAACGACGCCTTGCGGACAGCCATTCATGATTGGAAATCATCCAACCCGGACTCTACCGGCAGACCGGAGTTGGTATTCCCGTTGAGTGTTCTTGATACCTCCGGTGCCGTCATAGTGGTTGAGACCGAAGAAGCTTTGAGGGCTTTGGCTGCCGCTTGCGGAGGGCCGGGAATGGGTCGGGGAGGACATGGCCATAAAGGACCTGGTGGGCAAGGATCTCGCGGTCCCGGCAATGGACATGGTGAATCTTGCTTCACCCCGGTATTCCCCTTGACAGTAGTTTTTCCGGATAGCACTACCGTAGAAGTTGCGGACCAACAAGCCTTGCATGACGCCTGGCACACCTGGCGGGATAACAATCCGGGAGTGTCCGGACATCCTGAACTGGCTTTTCCGGTTACCGTAACCTTGTCGGATGGAAGTCAGACCGTCATCAACAGCGAAGAGGAACTTATGGCTTTACGCGAAAGCTGTGCCAATTAAAAGAGATTCATAAAGTAGGTTAAGAGAAGGGTTGGTCTTGCCACCCATAATCTTCAGCAGTCATTTTGGTTTAAGTTGATTCTTGTCTGGCGCGGATCTGCATGGATTTGAAAGATCTATAGCCCGGTCGGGAATAAACGCAAAGAATGAGGACATGACAAAGGACATGTCCTTTTTCTTTTTTTTTAGAACAATTCCGTTCTGTTTGAAGTTAAACTTATAAATATCACTGCTTTACAAATGTCGATTCCTAAAGTTCATCGGTTTGATTACGACCTGGTTGAGGAGCTATATCGTACCCTGGGCAAACATACCCGTCTGAACCGGTGGAAATTTCAAGGCATTAACAGTTCATTGCTTTGGTATGGCGGAGGACATCCTTTTTTGGATCGTCTGGTTGAACGATCGCATAAGGAGTTGCGGATCAGTTTTGAGTTGTTGCGGTTCGGGTTTATCGTCTGGATCAATGAACACTCAACGACTTATCTGATGCCGTTGCCTTTTGATGCAATCGGATCCATTGAAATTCATTACGAGCCCGCAAGCGTACGACCGGAATCGGGCACACTTTTCCAGTGGCTGATAAATCTGGGTGTCAGACCGGACCGCATAGCCCGGTTTGCGCGTCCGCACGAATACGAAGAGGACATGGCACATGTTCACGTGATCATGAAAGACATGGCCCTCCTTTTCTGGACGAATGGTCGGAGTTTCGATGAGATCTCCACCTACTTCAATAAACCTTTGTGCTCGCTGATGCTACCGGTCAAAGTTTTTTCCGGTGAATGAAGTTGAGCCTTCCCGTGAAAGCGGAAACAATTTTGCACCCACTGGGATTACCTATTATCTTCGGGTGTTGTAAACTGAAACGTGATAATGGACCCAAACAAGGAACTAACCTACGAGCTGGTAGCCGGTATGATCGATCATTCACTGCTTCAGCCTCACTTGTCGGATGATGAAATAGAAGCCGGATGCGCACTGGCGGCGAAATATGGCGTCGCCACCGTCTGTGTTCGGCCCAGTGATGTGCTCAGGGCCAGCCAGTTACTTCAAAATACCAAGGTTAAAGTCTCTACGGTTATTGGGTTTCCCCATGGCGCTCACACCCCGGAAACCAAAATGGCTGAGACCCGCGAAGCCATCGAGCACGGTGCGGTAGAGCTGGATGTCGTTTTACATATCGGCAAATTGAAATCAGGTGAGTTTGCATACGTCCAGCAGGAGTTGCAACGCATCACCACCTATGCACATGCTCGCGATGTGAAGATCAAAGTGATTTTTGAAAATTGTTATCTGACCGAAAAAGAAAAAATCAAAGCCTGTGAGATCTGTAATGAGGTCGGCGTGGATTGGGTTAAAACTTCCACCGGTTATGGAACAAGTGGCGCCACAGATGCAGATCTGATTTTGATGCGAAAATATGCCAAGCCGACCATCCAGGTTAAGGCGGCAGGGGGTGTCCGTACCCTGGAACGTGCAGCAGAGGTGATTAAATTAGGGGTTACCCGTATTGGCGCTACAGCGACAGCTGCCATCCTTGATCCTTTATTGGGAGTAGTTTCCGATTCCGCTGAAAAGCCGGAAAACGACAACGACTATTAATTTTTAACAACATTCCTGACAGTTTTTATTTGCTCATATGGGGTGAATGGCATTAAACTTGCGCTGAATCACGTTAACACTTTTTTAAGATTCTATTGGGTTAGTAAATAAAGTGGTTTATTTTCACCGCAACAATCGTCATTATTTATGTCAAACAGCAAACCACGCGTCATTAAAGAATTTGAAAAACTGGATGAGGGTACTCAGCAGCAGATCAAATTGGCTTATCCCAATGGCTTTGCCGGTCATTTGGTCTTTTATACCAACAAGGACGGACTAAAGGTCAGCGCTTTGCCCTTTGAGACCGATGATAAGTACTACCTGGTCAAAATGACTCTGGCCCAGGCAAAAGAAATTGTTCGCGAGGATGAGGACTACGACGATAGTGGCAACCTGAAATCCTCCGCCAAGTCGGAATATTCAGAGAAATTTTCCGACCTGGATCATATGGCTGACTATGTCGCCGATGACAGCAGCAGCTCGGATGATGACGATGACGGAGGCATGGATGATGATGATCTCGGTATGACTGACATGGGAGACGATCAGGATGACGATATGGAAGATTAACCGGGTCATTCTTTCCCTTGCTATTGCCTGTTTTTCCTTCTTTCCCTCTTTGATAGCCCAATCCTTAGGGCAAGTAATTGTATTGGAGGATTCGTTGAAGACGGACTCCTGGCAATCCATACTTTCTACCCTGCGGGGCAAGCCCATTTTTGTTGATCTCTGGGCAACATGGTGTGGACCATGTCGCGAGCAAATGCGCCATCGTGAAAATGTTGAAGCCATAGCCAGGCAATTTGATGTACAATTACTGTATATTTCGTTTGATGATGCCGACCGGTATCTGGTATGGTGGGATTACATTCATGATCTACCCGTAGTCGGATACCACGTTTTAGGACGGGAATCGCTGTTAAACGAACTGCGCACCCGGTTTGCCGATGATTTTGTGGACGGGAAACCCGCTCTGTTTATTCCTCATTATGTGCTGGTTGACGCAGATGGTCGAATCTTGACCGATTCAGCGCCGGGTCCTGACCGCAAAGGGCGATTACGCCGCCTGTTTCGTAGGCACTTTACCTCAGGATAACCTGGATCATGCGGTTTTATGATCCTGATCCAGCGTGATCAAGATCACAAATTACCGCCGTGGTCTCATAGTAATTTTACAATAAATCAAATGCCTTATGGTACCGCAATTTCTTCTTGATCTCAAGGACTGGATCAGCCAGCCTTGGCCATGGTACGTGGGAGGTCCCATGATTGCCATCATCATGTTTATCCTGCTCTGGTTCGGCCGGGAATTTGGTATTTCTGCTAATTTCCGGGTCATGTGTGCAGCCGATGGAGCAGGCGAGTTTGCCGATTTCTTCAAATTTGACTGGTCATCTCAAGGGTGGAATCTTTTAGTCGCCCTGGGTGCGATGTTCGGTGGTTATCTGGCATCACATTATTTCATTCCAAACGATGGAGACATGGCGCACGTCTCTGCTGCCACCGTGGCTAGTTTGCAAAATCTGGGTATGGACTACCAGGTGGGCCATGTACCCCTGGTCCCTGAATTTTACAGCTGGGAGGCACTCTTTAGCTTACAGGGCATCCTGGTTATTGTAGTTGGTGGCTTCCTGGTCGGTTTCGGAGCCAGGTATGCCGGGGGCTGTACTTCCGGCCACGCCATCAGTGGTATCAGCGCGCTGCAACTTCCTTCCATGGTAGCTGTAGTGGGCTTCTTTATGGGTGGATTGGTTATGATCCATTTCCTGTATCCGCTCATCTTTAAATAACACCTCAATCGTTTGGACCATGAAAATGTCAAGATTCATCTTCGTAGGAATACTGTTTGGGTTAACCCTGTATAAATCGGAAGCCGTTTCCTGGTTTCGTATTTATGAAATGTTCAATTTCCAGTCATTCCATATGTATGGCATCATTTTGTCAGCCATTGCGGCCGGCATCATAGGTGTTCAGATCATTAAACGCAATCACCTGAAATCCATCGAAGGAGAGGAAATTCAGTTTCACGATAAAGACAAGACGTATCCTCGTTACATCATTGGTGGGTTTATCTTTGGTCTGGGCTGGGCACTAGCCGGTGTCTGTCCTGGTCCCATGTTTATCTTGCTAGGGAGCGGGTATACCGTCCTGATCGTCTTTTTGGCCAGCGCGATGCTGGGAACATTTGTTTATGGCTTATTGCGGAAAAAACTCCCGCACTGATTTCTAACCAATTAAAATCCAAAAACATGAAAAAATCAGCATACCCCGTTGTGATTATCGGTGCAGGAACTGCAGGGGTAACCGTAGCGGCTCAACTAAAAAGAAAAGACCGGAATCTGGAAGTCGCCATCATTGACCCGTCCGACACGCATTATTATCAACCGGCCTGGACTCTGGTCGCTGCCGGCACGTTTAATTATGCTAATACCGCCAGACCCATGTCTTCGGTGATACCAAAAGGTGTCGACTGGATCAAGGAAAAAGTTGCCGACATCCAGCCGGATCAGAATCAGGTCATTCTGGAAAATGGGGACAAGATCACCTACGAATATCTGGTCGCAGCTCCCGGTATCAAAATCGACCCTACGCTGATTCCCGGGCTGGCTGAGACCATGGATAAAAATGGCGTCTGCAGCATCTATACCAATCCGAAGAAAGTCTGGGAATATCTTCAGGCCTTTAAAGGTGGCAATGCGCTGTTTACCCAGCCTGCAACACCCATCAAGTGCGGTGGCGCTCCCCAGAAAATCATGTACTTGTCCGATGACTATTTCCGCAAGACCGGCGTGCGGGACAAGACCAATATCATTTTTGCCACCCCGGGCACCATCATCTTCGGTACTCCGGAATTTGCCAAAACATTAATGGAAGTTGTCGACCGTAAACACATTCAACTTAGGTTTTTCCACCAGTTGATCCGTGTCGATGGCCCCAATAAAAAAGCTTATTACAAAATCACGGCAAACGCCGACAATCCGGCGAAACTCTACCACAATGAGTTTGATTTTGGGCAGAAACTGATCTCTGAAACCGAGGTGGAAATCCCGTTTGATTTGATGCACCTGGCTCCGCCACAGTCCGCTCCTGATTTCTTCCGCAAGACCAAACTGGCCAATCAGGCCGGATGGGCTAATGTGGACATCCATACCCTTCAGCATAAAGAATATGCCAATGTTTTTGCTTTGGGGGATGTAGCGGATCTTCCAACCGCCAAGACCGGCGCCGCTGTACGGAAACAGGCACCCGTTGTGGTAGAGAACATCATGCGCCTGCGCGCCAGCCAGAAACAGATGTCGTACGCCTATACCGGCTATTCATCCTGTCCACTGGTTACCGGCTATGGCAAGATGTTGCTGGCGGAATTTGGATACGATAACAAACGGATGAGTGACCCTATGATCTCCCGTTTTGTAGATACCACCAAGGAGCAATATTCTATGTGGATTCTGAAAAAATATGGACTTCCTTTCATGTATTGGAATTTGATGCTGAAAGGATTGGCATAGGTTAGACAGTAGATGTTAGACAATAGACAATAGATTGTAGACAATAGACAATAGACGGTAGAATCTAAAATCTAAAATCTAAAATCTAAAATCTAATAAAGTTATACTTGGTATCATAAGCGCCCCTGTCATTCGCTATCGAGCGTTGGCAGGGGTTTTCTTATATCGTGTTGCTCCCGCACAGGGTTTGGAAAGTCTATCAGGGTACGGGTCAAAAAAAAAGCTGCAGTGCGGACTCCACACTGCAGCTGATTTAGGTAAGGATGTTGGATTAACGGGACATGTCGATCACTTCCAGGCCTCCGATAACTGGAGGAGTGCTACCCAGATTGTAAGTGCGCACGCAGACATTGTCAATCTGGAAGAAACTATTTGAAGAATCGCCGAAGAAATCAATCCCCCAGATGCTCCGAATGCCTCGGTAGGGGCTGGATATCTGTCCGTAGGCATCAAAGATGACCAGCGTATCCTCCACCCAGAGATAAATTTTATTTTCGTTCATCCGGAACTGAATTTTGACCTTGAACCACTTATCGAAGGGGTACCGACGCAATGCACGGGCGATTTGGCCTTTGTGATAAAAGTCAAGATATCCGTATTGCATCTGGACTTTGAAGCCTTGCTCTCCATAGCGGCCGAAGCGTGAAAGTTTTTCGCTCAGGAAGTCGGCTCGCTTACCATAAGGAACAAACATTTCAAATTCGATCTCCACGGTTCCGCCAATGTGATGGTAATTCGTCAGACTGCGGACCACATCCTGGTAGCCATACCGGTATTGATCAAATTTTACCACATTGTTTATCCGGGAAGAACTTTCCCACAAGATCCGGCCGTCACCGGCAGCTGATGACCATTTTTTCCAAAGGCTGGATTGTTCAGCGACCCCGCTGTAATAGCTGGCTGCGTACTGGTCCATGCTCTCGCAGCTGGAATTGTACGTCATGGGACCACAGTTTAACCGCACCTGGAAACTGCTGGGTCCGGTATACGAATCAACAACGATGAAATAGCGCCCTCTTGGCAATGATATTTCCACATATTCCCATTCACGGCCAGGATTCATACTGCGGATAATGGTCTCACCCATGCGCAGACGGCCATAGCTGTCCAGGCGGGTTTTGGTAAGAAATAAATCCAGGTCCTGGGTCATATTGCGCAAGGAAATGGAGACTACTTGATCACTGGCCAGATCAAAATAGTAAATCCGGTCGGCGCCTGGATAATAACTGACAGTATTGGTTTCACCCACGGTGGTTCCATTGTTATAAGTACCACAGTAAAGTGGATAATAATACCTGGATCGGCCCTCCAGATCATCTTCGGATAAACCCGGGATCAACAATTCTGCTTCCGGATTGAAAGATTTTACTTCGCCGGCTTCTTCTTCGGTTTCTTTTTGGTTTTCTAAGGCGCCAACGCCGGGGAGCTGTTCACCACTCAAATCTTCGGTGACCTGGTCTATCTGGTCAGGATTGATGTCTTTCTGGCAGGATTGGCTGAATAAACCAAGGATCAGGGCAATCAGGAATACTTTTAAAGCTTTCATTGGAATTCGATTTTGCATTAAGAAATTCATTGATTAGATCGTTTGAAAGGCTATACCGGGTTTTGAAGCAGGTCCCTCGTTTTTTAAATAATTTTATTTTATTAATGTGTAACTATTAGATATTCAGTTTATTAATAGTCAAAATAATTTTGTTAGCAGATTTATAATCATTGGTGTTATAAGGAGCCAGAACCCGCATAGCACCCATAGATCATCCTTCCACGATTGAAACCTGGTTCGGGTCATCCACTTGGTGCGTTTCATTACCTGCCATTTTCTGTTGGGTAATCCGGTATGGATGCTGACCGACCAAAATGGGTTCATCACTTAAACCTTCTTTGCGGTCCGTCCGGATGCCATACCTATTGAAGTATTGTCCGGTAGGTGATTGCGAAGTCAGGGAGCAGACTGATGGGCAGTACCCCGTTGGAATAATTTTTTTATTGTAATTTGGTGACTACCCCACGAAAGCTGGTATAGATGAGCAGTTACCATGGAATCGACATTGATGCCCAAGAGCTTCTTGACAACAATGAATTGGTCCACATCAAACTGTATCGCATGCTTTATACCGGAATCATAGACTTTCAACAATCGCTTCCCTTATCCGAATCGCAATACACCGCCGTTTTTCAGGAGGCCTTCCTCATCTTCGCACGAAAGTTGAGGGCCCAGGCCGGAGCCTTCCAGCGGTTTTCCGAGCCCCGGGTAAAAACATGGATGCTCGAAGGAATAAAGCAGATTCTCCAAAAATTGCTCTTTCAGCCGGGAGTTTCACCGGCATACCTGCTAGCTCAAGTCCGGGATGGGAATGCAGAGGCGACTACTGAGCTGGCGAGACAAATCGCAGACGCGGGGAACCGGAAGTATGCTGCAACCCTTCTTAACACCTTGCATATTATGCATGTGGAAGCTGATGACCAGATACAGGATGCGCTGCTGGCATTCATCCAATCCATCCGGGAGGGTGGATTTATGCTCGACGCCGGCCTTAAGCCCGAGATTGCCCTAAAAAAATGTCATGCTTATTACCGGGAAATTCTGTTCCGGCAAATCCATAAATTATACCGGAAAAATAAACACCAGGTCTCCGGAGATCCAGTAGAAAGACTAAGTACGGATTTCAACCAGGAAGAATGGACGGACTGGGATCAGCCATCCATTGACGATGATACCACTTTTAAATATCAGGTATATCGTTGCTTTCATCTTTTGGATCCGGGCAGTCAGAAAATACTGCGCTGGAACCTGGTTGATAAATGGTCCCCAAAAGAGATCTGCAAGAAGCTTAATGATCCTATGCTGCCGACGACCCAGCATGTCGTCGAGAAAAAAATGGCAGCATTGCAGAAATTAAAGCAATTGATGCAGCAATCGCTGGGCCAACTGAATCAGGCCGGGATAACCCGGATGCAACGCGTGGTCAGGTCTATCCTGGATAAATTGGTGGAACCGTGCCGTACCATCTTAAATTATGCGCTTCCACCCAATAATTGGACTTATGAGGCTATTGCCGGCGAGCTCAAAAACCGATTGTCCAAAACTGAGTTTACCTCAGTCGAAACAACGGAACAGATTAAGAAGCGCAAATACAAATGCCTGCAGTCCATGCAGGAATCGGTTTGGGAAGAATTATTAAGACCTTAAAAAAAGAAAGTGATGTCGGAGTATCCGGATCAAATAGAGCTCTTCGAAGCGTACCTGAGCAATGAACTCGATAAGGCGGGTCGCCGGGATTTTGAATCACGGCTAGCATCCGACAGCCAGCTTCAAAAAGCATTTCAAGAGCATCAGCAGCTTAGAAGCGCTATCGAGTGGGCCAATGAAAAAGAATCTTTGGCTCGCATGGACCGCATTCACAGACTTAGCCAGGATGCGTCGCTTGATCTGGGCTCGTTACCAAACCCGGCCAGGAAAATTGGTTTGCAGCCGGCTGTCCTATCGTTAGCAGCCTTGGTGACTGGCGTATTACTGACGGTAACGTATTTTTTATGGATGCGTCCGGATAACCCCCAGAATACCCGTTTGGTTCAGGACCAAGCACCCGCTTTAGATGCCATTTACGGTCATGCCGGGGAGGGTGTGCCGGATGCCAACATACTCCTTTCGGTCGAGATCCTGGATCTCGTTTCAGACCGGCCCACCCGGGACACGGCTGTTATTTCACTTCCGGTATTTTTGGGAGATGTAAATCAATTGCAGCTGGATACATTGCAAAGGACACTTTTCATCCGCTTGCAGGACTCCGGTCAATTTAACCGGTTGCAGCAAGGAGCTTATTCTGCGTTTTATTACATCCAGCCGCTGCCAGGTGTGTCATTGTTTGATCTGAATATTGGCCGTCAGTCCTACAGCTTGCTTTTGGATCCGGTTCAATGGAGTCAATTAAATCCCGCAAAGTGAACTTTAAATACGTCATTTTTATAGGAATCGTTACGGTTATGTGCGGCAACATGCTAGCGCAAAATACCGGATTGATCTGGGATGACGAGCGGTACGATTCATTGCAGTCGAGTGAATTGGTCGTGACCAAGGATCAGGTGTTACCGGAGCGTTTTTCATTGCAGGCATACGCACCATTTGCCGGGAGCCAGGGTAAGCTGGCTTCCTGCGTGGGGTGGTCCGTGGGCTATGCAGCATTATCGATTGAGCAGGCTTTGCGCCATGGAATATCGGACCGCATTCGCATTACCCGCGATTTGGCACATTCTGCCCTCTTTATCTACAATCAGATCAAGCGCGGTGATGATTGTCAGTCAGGAGCCTCCATAATAGATGCATTGTCTTTTTTGAATGCAAATGGCGACTGCCTGCATAAGTCTATTCCTGCAGGTGCGAACGATTGTTCCATTCAGATTACACCTTCATTACGCCTGGAAGCACTGGACTATCGTTTACCGACCCGCGGATTTAGAGCATTCGATGATGCATTGCCTGTCGCGCTTAAAATTGCGAAAATTAAGGCCCACCTGGTTGCCGGACATCCGGTAATCATCGGGTTGGAGGAAACACCGCCTTACCAGTCGTTAATCGGAAAGGACGAATGGCAGATCGAACCCCGTGGCGGACTAGGACATGCTATGGTTATCACCGGATATCAGGAAGACCGGGGTACGTTTGAGCTCATGAACAGTTTTGGGACACTGTGGGGTAATCATGGTTTCATAAATGTACCTATGGAAAACCTCCTGGCCTTCACCCGTCAGGCGTTCGTGCTGGATAATTCCGTCGGGGACAAAGGCAGGATGGTGACGCAGGAACCCTATTCAATTCCAATGAATCTGGCTATGACCTGGTTTGCCGATTCCCAGCAGGTGGAAATACCGCTCCACTTTGGCTTGTCCGATGGTGTATACATCTTGCAGGAGCCCATTGATGCTTTTGCGCCCGCAGCGCTTCGCATTCATGCCGGTGCAGGCAAATGCCTTTATATCTTTTCCCTGGACAATTACGGTCAAAGCGTACCTATGTGGAAATACGAATATCCCGAACGCGACACCCTGCTCCGCTTTCCGGAGGATGGCTGGTTGCAGTTTAATGCGCAGGATATGGAAAAAATTCTGGTGTTATATAGTTATGAAACGTTGGATCAGGGCTGGTTGAGTGAGGCGCTCGGCCAGCAACCCGGTGCTGGCGTATGGAAAAAATCTAGCTCCCTGATCCCGGTTCCTCCCAACATTCGATTTGATAATAAATCCATCCGGGTCAGTGGAGAATTGGTGTCAGGTATGAATAAAGTTATTCCCATTTACATTGCTCTGCCAATAAGGAAGTCATGAGAAAACGGATTACATGCTGGGTGATTTGGTGTTTGACAGGGTATGCTTCCATTGGTCAGATTCAGCTGGAAGATCAGATTCAATTGCCGTATGACCACTCGTTAACCTGGACCAAATTGGTTGCCGGTGATGAATCTTTGGTCCATCTGGTCGCTGCTGACGGGCACGGGAATTGGGACCTGCAGACCTATGATCCGGACCTGGTATTGAAAGAACATGCATCCTTACCGATGACTGATTTCAAGTTGTGGGATGCTTTTTGGTGGAAAGGGGCGCTTTGGCTGGCCGGATACCAGCAAGACAAACCATTTGTTGGCCGCTGGATAACGGAGACAAAGGAATTGGACATGCTCGCTTTGCCGTTCCCTTTCCAAACGTTTAGTGCTCCCATCCAGGTTTCGGAAGCGGAATTAAACTTGATTGTCACCGACCAGGGACAGGATATGGTGATTCGTTGGCAGCCTGAAGCGAGGAAATGGAAAGTGCTGGATCTGTTTCCCCATCATGATGGCCGGGTTTTTCATATGGTCCAAACTCCCTTTGCGGAAATGTACCTTCTGGTTTCCGCTCCACACCTGGCGGGCGAAGGCATGGTGTTGCTAAAGTTCAATGAACAGGGAGACAAGATGTGGCAGGAATCTTATCCTGCTCTTGACTTTCAGACCGTTGCGTTTCATCTTATGCCAAGTGGTGATTTATTGGCCTGTGCGAATAACCAGGTTGGTTTCCGGTCTACGGTCGCCTATGTACACTGGGCTCCCGATGGAACCTTGCTTCAGACGCACAGCATTACCGGCGAGGAGAAACAGGTTGCAACCGGATTCGGGCTATTGGAGGGCACCGCTTTATGGCAAATTCAGGAATCCACAGCCTTTGGTAGCCGCACCTCCCAGATTGAGTTCCTGACCATCGAAAATGGACAATACGACATCCAATCAAGTCTGTCACTGGGTAGTAAACGGTCGGATCATGTGCTTGCATCCTGCTCCATCCGCGAGGGTCAGGTCATTGTGCTTCGTGGGCAGGGTAATTTGACAAATTATACCCTGCAGAAAGTAGCCTTTATGGAAGACATTTGCAGGAAGCCCTGGGCAACCGGTGAGGTGGTGCGGGTACGCGTGCAGTCTTCAAATTATTTGCCCAAAACGGATGAGGTGTTTCAATTTAAAGCCCTGATCACGACGCAAGAACCCCTAACCATCCGTGATGTACGCCTGTTCCCTCTGACAAGCGCGGAAAAAATCCCCGGCATCATCAAACTCAAATTACTGGATTCGGTACCGACTCATTATTGCTATCAGTTGGAAAAAACCTTTTACCTCCGTGGTGGTGCTAACGCCCTTGCATTGCAAATCGGGACCCCGACCCGATGGCAGGACACCTTTACGATATACCGGCTGCCGCAGAGACCGGATTTGTATTTGATATCCATCGGCGTTGTCTCCGGAGATTTGAGTTATACGTCTAAAGATGCAGCTGACGTAGCTGCCTTATTTAAAAATCAAAATGGAAGGCTGTTTAATGAAGTCCATGCACGACTCCTGAATACGAGGGAGGCTACTGACCGGGAACAATTATTGGAGGCGCTCCATGGATTTTTATCCGGGCAAACGATTGAAGACAAAGATGTGATCATCTGTTTCATTTCGTCGCACGGCGATCTCATAGCGGGTGATTTTTCAATTTTGGCTGCTGATTATAATCCCCTTTCAAATACAGGTATTTTATCCTTTCGAAAAGACTTAATGGATCAACTTGAAAAATTGCCCGGGAAAAAAATATTTTTTCTGGATGCCTGCAAATCGGGAGGAATAAAAGGAAGCCAGGAAGTCACGCCAAATTTAATATCCTCCATTTTCCAGGTAGTTTCTACAGATCCCGGGATTACGGCAATCAGTTCGAGCAGTGACGACCAATCATCGTATGAATTAAGTGATTTGGAAAATGGTGCTTTTACCGCTGCATTAAAGGAAGCTTGCGGTTCTTCATTTACGGCATGCGACACTAATGGAGATCAGGTAATCACCCTGGCGGAATTGTTTGCGTATTTGCAAATCAGAATTCCGGACTTAATCCAAACCTATTTGAAGGACCCCAGGAAAAAACAGAATCCGGCCATTCCATTGCAGGACTTATCCCTGGAAATACCCTTGTATTTTAAAGCCAATTAATATGAAGAAAAATATTTTTTGGGTGATTTTATTTTTTTGCTGCCACCCGGTTTGGGGACAAGATTGCGAATGCCATCCGGATCAGGATTTACAGCATATGTTGCGATGGGCCAGGACCTTGTCTCCCTTGCCATTTGATACGACCGGACCGCTCACCACCTGGTCTGGAATTTCCCTAAATGAAGAAGGGTGTGTACAAGCGATCGAACTTCCAAGTTTAGCCATGAAAGGTTCCATTCCATACAATACGGTAGGTCAATTATCCTGCCTGCAATCATTAAATTTAAGTGATAATAAGCTGTCGGGAATCGTACCGGTGGACCTGGTAGATTTAACGCAATTGGAATACCTGAATCTTTCCTACAATAGCCTGGTAGGCCCTTTGCCACCGGATATGGCATTGCTTTCCCACCTCACGGCGGTGCGCCTGCAAAGCAATAAGTTCAGCGACCGGCTGCCTCAATTCGGAGATAATCCGAATCTGATTGAATTGTTTTTGTCGGATAATTATTTCTATGGGGAGATCCCGGCATCTTACGAATTATTAAGTGGACTCGAGGCGTTGGGATTGCAAAATAATGACTTATCTGGCCCGTTGCCGGAATACCTGGCTCAGCTTCCATGTCTTTATGTATTCGTGATATCGGGTAACGGCTTTTCAGGATACGCGGATATCAATTTGGCTTTTGATCAATTGCTTTGCAATAAGTCCCGATCGCTAGTGGTTAATATTTCCGAGAATGAGTTTACCCATATTCCTTTTGTATCGCTGACCACCTTTGCCGAGGATAAATTCCAGGTGCAGAATAACCGGCTCACCTTTGATGACATTTTGCCTAATATACATTTGTTTGAAGGTATATTTATCGGTTCCTACAGCGTCGAGCGGTATGCCCCGCAAAAACCGTTTTCCGGAGACACCACCTTAATTTTTTCTACCCGCGATAATCCATTAATTCAATTAAATATCGATTCAACAGTCACCGGAAGTGAGTACACTTGGTACAAGGATGATGTAGCCATCACGACAACCGGCCATAATTACCTGGATTTAAAATCCGTCTTTAATCTTCCCAAAGACATGCCCGGAGTATACCGGTGTGAAGTTATTAATCGGGATGTTCCTGAGCTAACCCTTTATTCTGGAAATTATACGGTGCAAATCGATCTTCCGGATCAATTCAATATAGAATTTCCTTCTGCATTTACACCTAATGGAGACGGATATAACGATACGTTCATCATTCCGGCCATTCAGGAGGGAAACTATTTAGTAAATGAATTTGATGTCTACGACCGTGAGGGGAAGTTGGTGTTACACATCAATAATTATTTGAATGGTTGGGATGGCAAAGATCAGAGCCAATCCGATTTGCCTATCGGTACCTATTATTATCGCTTTCATTCGGAAGGCAACACTTTTAAGGGCACCATAACCCTATTGCGATGAGCGGATTGCGTTTCCTTTTTTGTGCATTGCTGAGTGTAGCGATCATTCCGGTAGCCTTTTGCCAGTTTACCGGGGTGAGCAGCCAATTTGACGGATTGCGCAGCAGCATCAACCCAGCAGCTACCGATCAGGATTATCTTATTTATGATGGGTTCTACCACCGCAAAGTAGAAGGTTCTTTTTATTCCGGATTGTCTGCCTGGTCTGGTTCAGCGGTAAGACAAGCTGCCTTACAACTGCAATTCTATCCGGCGTCGATCCGATTTCGAACTTTTCAGTGGTTTTCAAAATTTGACCTTTTCAGGGACCAGTTTGGCGCAACGGCTTTCCAGTACCTGCAAGGTTCTGCTGGGGTACAGTTAATCACAGGACAGGGAAATTATTTGGCTGGTGCATTTACATTGGGTTATCAGCAGATGAGCATTGATCTGGGTGGTCAGCAATTGGTGCAAATCGGTGATCCCTTGCAGGATGCCAGGTATGCGGTCGGCAGCCCTCAGGTAGGTATGGGTATTTTTTACGATCATCGGTATCAGGATAGGCATGATTTCTTCGTTGGGGTTTCTTTGCCGGGGATTTTTGTGTTCGACCAAATCATTTCGAAAGAACAGCAGGAAGTCAGTTTGGTGTTAAGCCCGGCGATCCTGGTGGGAATGAATTATTTTTTATCCGACTATGCTTATCTGGAACCTGTTCTTGTGGTACACCAGCAGCAAAGCTGGACTGCTAATATCCGATTTCATTTTCGGAGGGCTTTCTGGGTTGGTGGGGGAGTAGCGGCAAACCGAGCCAGTGCTGAAGCAGGATTTCGGTTTCGCAATCTGATAAGGGATGGCAGTCTTCAACGGTCACATAAAAATTATTGGCGGCTGAGTATGGGATACCGCTTCGGAACCGGAAAATTTTATACTGTGGAAAGTGCCAATGTGCAATTTCGAATAGCTTACCTCATCAACTAGGTTTTGTGAATAAGGCTCACAAGGAACCGGATTGGGAAATAAACCGGGCCAGGAGTTCTGTTTTCGCCGTTTCAGGCAAAAAAGCTGCTTCAATTGCATCCTTATTGGATTGAAAAAAATCATCCATACTCCAGCCAAATGTTTCATGAATCAGCTGATATTCCCTGGTTAGAGTGGTATCGGATAAGGTACGACCGTCTGTATTGATGCAGAGTGGAATACCATACCGGAATAACTCATTGACGGGATGGTCTGCCATTGACGGGAATACCTGGGTCTGGATGTTGCTCGTCGGGCATACCTCCAGGAATATGCGATGCTCCTTAAGGTAGCGCATCAGGGACGGATCCTCTATGCTGCGCACGCCGTGCCCCAGACGTTGAGGCTGGAAATCCTGCAGGGTTTCCCACACCGATTCCGGGCCGCGCGCTTCACCGGCGTGGGCGGTGCAAGGGATGCCTGCTTCCCGCACGATCTGGAACGCCTGAACATGATTATCGACAGGATAGTGGGCTTCATCTGACGCGATGTCAAAGGCAATAACCCCTTTATCGTGGTACTTGATAACCAGCTGAGCCGTTTGCATGCTTTGTTTTGCTGTATAGTGCCGCAAAGTGCACAGGATGAGACCAGCTTGGATACCGGACTGGGCTTGGGCTGTCTCCATCGCCTCCAGCACGGCTTCAATCACGGATTCCGGCGACATGCCTTGCCGGATATGTTCCAGTGGTGCAAAACGGATCTCCGTATAAATCACCTGGTCCTGGACTAATTGATCAAAAAGATCCAAAGTTACTGCCTGTAAGCCGGTGCGGTCTTGCATCAACTCAATGCCATGGGAGGCAGTATCAATGTATTCATTCAGGTTTTTGCTGGGGAAAGGTGCGATGAATCGATCCCGGTAATCCTGCCCGGTGATGCCCGGGCGCAATTGTTCCACCACCCGGTAACTCAGCGAGCAGTCCAGATGGAGGTGCAATTCAACTTTTGGCATGGTGGCGAGGTCCATGGAGTGAAAATAAGGATAGTATTGGGTATTGCGTATTCAGTTGCCGGACAAATTACACCAACCAGGTGCAGCCAGGTCATTCTATGAGGAGCTTTTGGTACAGCTTGAAAACCCTATTCGCCGTCAATTGGAATTCTTTTTATTTCCATGGAACAGCATATCATTTAACAATTTTTCTGCGTTCTGAAGTCCGACCATTTATTAAAACAAGTACAAAGATGCAACTGCTAAATCTGCTTGCTCCCGGATGAACATGTGGCCAGGCAATCAGGACCGGTCATTTCAATGAAATGGGTCTTGATCTATTTGAATGTATCGCATTTTTGATTGCGGCTTACCAGTAATTCTGTGCTATGACAACCATCCTGAAGCATTTTCTTTTCACGGTATTGATTGGAGGTGGCCAATTATTAAATGGACAAAACCTCATTCCCAATCCGGGATTTGATGATCTGAATGAATGTCCCTATGAACATAGTCAGATCCATTTTGCCCAATATTGGCGTTCTGCTACCAATGGGACACCTGATCTTTTTAATGGATGCTCGACCGGGGATTGGTTTCAGGTCCCGCATGCAGGGCATTCCAAGGATAGTTATCAGGCGCCTAGAAGCGGTTCCGGATACGCGTACCTTGCGGTCTACAACGAAACGCAGTACGATCAGGGTAATTCCGGCAATAGTGAATACATCGAAACGCCACTCCGTGAACCCTTACATGCGGGGAAAGCATATTTTATTGAATTTTATGTTTCGCCTGATTTTAATCCAACCTTTTATTATGGATATACGGATGCGATCGGATTAGCGTTTACGGATACTTTTTATTACCAACAAGTGGCTGCCCGCCAAGCCCTTCCGCTTATTCCGGCGATCGAAAATCGGGGTAAGCTCATTAAAGATACAATAGGCTGGACCCGGATCAGCGGATGCTATACAGCAAATGGCGGTGAACAATATGCAACCATAGGGAATTTCCGGAGTACGGATGAAACGTTGGTCGAGTTTGCAGAATTTACCTTTCCATTCATCAACTTCTTTTACATCGAGGATGTTCAGATCCGGTTATTTGACCCGCTGCCGGATACGTTGTTGCTTTGTGATGGGCTTCCTGCCACGTTAAATGCAGGGTTTTTAGACGCGACTTACCGGTGGAACACCGGCGGGACGGATTCTTTGCTGACCATTTCCCAGGCGGGTCAGTACAGCGTGGAGGCTATTATCGGAGCGTGCATTCTCCGCGATACCGTTTTGGTGCTGGATACCAGAGTGCACCACTTCACCTCAGATACGGTTATCTGTAAGGATGAATCGTTCCGTTTATTTGCGCCACTACCGGGAAGCACCGTTTGGTCCGATGGGCATTCTGGCAATAATTACCTCGTCGAGGAGCCGGGTATCTATGAATTGACCGTTATAAATACCTGTGGCGAATTTGTTTTTACCACACAGGTAGCCGTTGAAGATTGTTCCTGCCGCATTTATATCCCTTCGGTATTCACCCCTAATGCGGACGGAGTGAATGATCAATTGGAAATATTCCTGGGCTGTGATTACGATTATCAGGTTCGCCAATTTACCGTTTACAATCGCTGGGGCAGTCCGGTATTTCAGGGTGAAGGGGTCGAACATGCCCGCTGGGATGGGAACTATAAAGGCCATCCCATGCCGCAGGATGTATACGTGTGGACGCTGGAATATGACATCATTCGTGATGGTTTACCGGATCATCGTATAGATCATGGCGATGTAACGATTGTCCGGTGAAGTTTTTAGCAGGAAAATAGACTGGATTTTAAACATCCACCGCTACCCGATACCATCGAGCTTACGCCGCTCTGCCCAATTCAATAGACAATTGAATTTCAAGCGTGGAATCAACTTTTAGTGTATAACCTCCTGTTTTACCTTTTCAAAATCCGAGGGATTCACCCATCCTGCATCTTTGGGTGTCAGCGCTCCCTGGATAAACCGCTCGTAAAAATGACGGCGCTGGTCTTCGGCATACGGGTAGCCATCAAAAATATCACCCTTGCCAGCCATCCTTGGATCACCTTCTTCCTTTAATTCCCGGGTCAGCCGATCCTCCAGGGCTTGTAAGATTTCCGCCGAAGCAGGATCGAGAGCCAGGTTAACCATACAGTCCGGGTCGTTCCGCAGGTCGTACAATTCCCGCTCCGGGCGTAGTCCGAAACTCATGTCCCAGAATACGGTTTGTTGATGCTCCCTGTGCAAATTCAGGATGCGCGATTTGGTAGGACTACCGTCACAGTTGAGGTACCCGGTCTCCGGATTACCGGCCGGCCACCGCTCCGGATGGTAATTGTGCAGATAAAGGTAATGCCCGGTGACAATACCGCGAATAGGATAGCCTGCATCTTCTGGCCGGCCAATGTCATGTCGTTCTTTCCCAATGAGAATGTGATCCCGGAAGGGAGTAGCCAATGTAGTATGCTGGAACAGAGGGATCAGACTCCGGCCACTAAAATTGGCCATGCCGGAGGAAACGGTGTCGATGCCTGCGATTTCCAGAAAAGTCGGAGCAAAATCAATGAAGGAGACAAAATCATCGACTTTACGCCCTGGTTGGGCGATGCCTTGCGGCCAGCGCATGGCTAGCGGCAGGTGATTGGAAGGTTCGTAAGCCTGACCCTTGACTCGCGGAAATGGCATGCCATTGTCGGCGGTAACGATCACCAGGGTATTGTCCAGTTCACCCAGGGAATCCAGCAGGTTCAGCATGCGCTCCAGGTGCCGGTCAAAATAATTGAGTTCGTAGGCATAATCGAGCAGGTCTTGCCGGATGGTATCCTCGTCCGGCCAAAAATCAAAGACCCGGTCGATCTCTTCCGGTTTGGTCGTGCCCAAGCGGCTGCCTGAGCCATACTCGTAACCCCGGTGCGGTTCATAGCTACCGTACCAGAAGCAAAACGGTTGTCCGGATTCCCGGTCTTTCAGGAAGGCCCTGAAATTGGCCGCATAGTCGATTGATGTGATGCCGGAGGTCGGCGGTGTTGTCCTGATCTCGCTGTAGTTGATACCTGTCAGCTCCCGTTTTTCTCCGCCTGACATCCCGGGATCTCCGGGGGCCCATCCTTTGGCGGTATATCCGGTGTGGTAGCCATGTTCCCGCAGGGCTTCCAGGGCTGTTTTAAATTTTGCTGGGAAGTAGGCAACATGATTAGCGGCTTCTTCCAGCTGCCAGCTGTTGCGCCCGGTCAATATGCAGGCCCGGGAAGGAGCGCACTTGGCATTGGGGGTGTAGGCATGTTCAAACAGAAGTCCTTCACGGGCTACGCGGTCAAATGCCGGGGTATGGACCCACGCACAACCATAGGCACCCATAAAAGGGTAGGAAGCATCATCCGCGATGGCAAAGAAGATATTGGGCCGGGAAGCATGCTCAATCGGAACGGTTGGACCAGCGCAAGCCCAGGCCAGGATGATCAGGTATAGAGCCAAGCAACTACCGGTTGTATAGGAAGGTTTCATTCGTATGCTGTTTAGCCAAGGTAACGAAATCTTCCTACCCGATTAAGGTGGGCATGAATCATTACATGGTCAATCCTTTTTGATTGGCTGTCTTTCTATCCGGTGATGAATCGTCCGCAGCACTTAATTTGACGAGTGGACCAACAATCATCCCGATAATTCTCAACGAATTTCCTAAGTTCGTCGGAATACTTACTTCAGTCTACATATTTCGGATGGCTAAATTTTATACCATGGATACCGAACAAGTCATTGCCAAGCCCTGGTACGTTACCTTACACCAGCTCGCTGATTATTTGATTCATCAGTTGGGAGGAGGTAAGCAAACGGTTAAGCTCAGTAACATCATCAACCTGCATAAAGGAGGGACGCTGCTATTCGTTCTGGTTCTTATGTATGTATACCACAATTTTTCTCTGGATGCCTGGATTTACCTCGCCCTGCATGGAAGTTACGGGATATGCTGGGTGTTGAAGCACTTGTTCTTCCGGGATAAGCGCTGGGAGCGCAAGGTCACATGGGGCAGCGCCATTTTTACCTGGTTTTTCCTGGCTTCATACTGGGTGGCACCCTGGCTCCTCATCAGTGATCCGCCTTTAGAAGCAGCAGATAGTGGGTTTTATGCTTCAGGCATAATGCTTTATGTATTAGGATTGTTTCTAATGATAGGTGCAGATGGTCAAAAACACTTTACCCTGAAATTCCATCCGGGTCTGATTACTACAGGGATGTATTCCTCCATACGACATCCCAATTACCTGGGGGAAATGATGGTCTACGCCAGTTTTGCGCTGATTTCCAGGCATTGGATTTCCTGGGTGATATTAGTGGTCTGGTGGGCCCTTTTCTTTTTACCCAATATGCTGATGATCGAGCGGTCTGTCTCCCGTTATCCCGGATGGAAGGCTTATACCAGGCAAGCCGGATTTTTATGGCCAAAGTGGTGATGATGACCTCTGGTTAACCTATTGCCCTGACGTCATGTCCTGACGGATCGAAGCACGGATCCGCCATTTGTTAGCGATTGCTGCATTAAACCCCTCCTTGTCCCTTGGATTGGGCTCGCCTTCACCGGTAGTTAGCAGCTTGTGCAGGCTGTTCTGGATGTAATTGGTCCAGGCTTCAACACAAATGTCGTAGCATTCATAATCAGGCGTTAATCCTTCATGGGTAAAAACAATTTTGGTATTGATTTCATCCTGATGTAAATCAAAAATCAATTTGGTATTCGTCCACTCGCTTTTGTCTTTAGTGAAGCTGAATTGATTTTCCATGATCCAATAGACTAATCGTTCATGCGGTAATTCAGTGATTAATTTTACGGAGCATAAGTGGATGTCCTTATAATGGTAAAAGAAAACATCTCCTATGGCATGAGCGCTGCCTTCTATGTCTTCCGACCACCAGGCTTTAAAATTTTTTATAGCATCAAAAGCATCACCTGCAGTTCGTTCAACTGTAATGACGGTGGTGAAATTTTTTGAATTCATTTTCAATAATTTGTTTGGATGATAATTTTGCAGCTAATTATGTGCCCCACGGCGGTTTAATTTATTTTCCAGGTTATTGAGGTATTGCGACCAAGCATTGGAACAGCTCGTATAGCATGCTAAGTCCTTGCTTAAGCCGATATGTGTAAAAATTATTTGGGTGTCATGACCCATTGCGAAAAGCTCAAAAGTGATCCATGTATTTTCCCATTCTTTTGGGTTTTCGAGAAAAGAAAGATTGCTTTCCCGTACAATCCAGCTTATTTTTTTATTTGGAATAATTTCGATTAATTCTTGTTTTAAGAAATGCTTGCCCCCTCCGGCCGAGAAGGTAAATGCATCTCCTGGAGTTTTACTGTGGCCCAGGATCTTTTCCTCATAAATACCAACCCACCATTGGCTGATATCTGAAACCAATTCAAAAACTTTGGTCGGTGATTGATTCGTTTTGAACTGATACGTGTAGCTTTTCATTGGTGATGATTTTTGTTGCCGGTAAAATTATGGTCTAATAGTTCCTGTGGTCATGTGTAAAATAGACATTATGACGGGTTGATTTGGACAGATGATCTCAATATCTTTAAGGCTATGAAACATCTAAGCATTGTGGTGCCTGATGAACAGGTCAGCATGAGTACCATTGCCTGCATCATTGGCAGCTATCAGGTATTCACTACAGCAAATGAATTTTTAATCAAAAGCAATCTTCCGCCGCTTTATAAGATTGAATTGATTGGAGCATCCAAAACGGATTTTCTCGATAAGGATTTTTTGCAGATCAGACAACAGGCGAGCATTGATGAAATAAAGCATACTGACCTGGTGATCATCCCCGCTACCCGGATTCGTGCATATAGTACCTCAACAACGAATAACAAACTCCTGATGGATTGGATAGCCACTCAATATAAAGAGGGAGCTGAAATCGCAAGTATGTGCGCCGGAGGGTTTATGCTCGCATCGACAGGCTTGCTGTCCGGCAAGATATGTTCTACCCACTGGGCACTGGCTAATGAATTCAGATCCTTATTTCCGGATGTACGATTGCAGGCTGATCAGTTAATTACCGATGAAGGAGGTATCTATACCAATGGAGGTGCCTACTCTTTTTTGCATTTGCTCATTTATTTGATTGAAAAATTTTATGGCCGGGCAACAGCGCTTTATTGTGCCAAATATTTTCAAATTGATTTGGATCGCAACTGGCAATCCGAGTTTTCGATTTTTATTGGACATAAAAAACACAATGACAAAGAAATATTGGATGCGCAAACGTATATGGAGGAAAATTATGCGGATAAAATAACCATTAAGGGACTAGCAGATAAATTCTGTATAGGCAGGAGGAATTTTGATCGCCGTTTTATAAAGGCGACCGGATTATCTCCGTTGGATTATCTGCAGCGGATCAAGATAGAGGTAGCCAAAAAATCATTCGAGAATACCCGTAAGTCCGTAAGTGAAATTATGTATGAGGTTGGATACAATGATGCAAAAGCCTTCAGAGAAGTCTTCCACCGGGTGACGGGGCTTTCTCCGGTTGATTATAAAATGAAGTATAGCAAAAAGCAATAACTCAGGGTTTTGTATCCGAACGATTTTCGATCTCCCGCACTAACCATAAATTCTCGGTTAGCGCACCTCGTAGTACTTCAATGACCGACTGAAACCATCTGCCGGTCATTTTTTCAGCTCATCGTATTTTTTAATGTAATACTGGTCCAGTGAATCGGAGTCATGGTATTTTTCCCGGATGTCTTTCAGTTTGGCCATCATGGTTTTGACAACATCCGCATAATCCGGATCGGCAAATACATTATGTAATTCCAGGGTGTCATTCTTGCGGTCATACAATTCCCATTCGTCGATGTCGTAGTAAAAATGAATTAGTTTGTAATCTTCGGTAACGATGCCATAATGCCGCTTCACCATGTGGATGGCCGGATATTCGTAATAATGGTAATAAACGGCGTCACGGAAATGGGCGGTATCTCCCCGGAACAATGGCAACAGACTGACACCCTGCATATCCATTGGAATGGGGATGCCGGCCGCCTCGAGGAAAGTAGGGGCGAAGTCCAGATTCTGGACCATTTTGGTATCTACGGAGCCTGGCTTGATCACCCCGGGCCAGCGGACCAGGAGTGGCGTTTTGAAGGATTCGTTGTAGATGAAACGCTTATCAAACCAGCCATGCTCCCCTAAGAAGAATCCCTGGTCGGACGTGTAAATGACAATCGTGTTGTCGGTCAGGCCATGAGCGTCGAGATAATCCAGTACACGGCCTACGCCGTCATCGACGGCAGCAATGCTACCCAGATAGTCCTGCATGTAGCGCTGATAACGCCAATGCATGAGGTCCTCCCGGGACATGGTCGGATAGCGTTTTTTAAAATCTTCGTTGATGGGGCCATAAACGGCATCCCAGGCAGCGCGCTGTTCGGCATTTTGGCGGCCAACCTCACCCTCAAAGGCGGCTTTATCCCAGTTCATCGTCTGGGGAATGCCGAGTTCGTCCATGAGTTCGGGATAGATCTTGGAGTCGCCGGCCCAGTTCATATTTTCCAGGATATTCATTTCGGCTTCTTTTGCCGCATTGCCACGTCCGCTATAATCATCAAAAAGGGTTGGTGGCTCGGGAAAAGTGCGTTTGGTGAACTCCTTATAATGTCTTTCCGGCGGTAGCCATTCCCGGTGTGGTGCTTTGTGCAAATACATCAGCATGAATGGTTTGGTGGTATCCCGTTCCTGGTCCAGCCAATCCAGCGTCATATCGGTGATGATATCCGTGGTGTACCCTTCCACCGTGATGTTGCCTTCCTTTTTGGTAATAAAATCAGGGTTGTAATAATGCCCCTGTCCGGGTAATATCTTGAATTGATCGAATCCTTTCGGACTGTTTCCAAAATGTAATTTGCCAAACATGGCCGTCTGGTAGCCGGCATCCTGCAATAATTGGGGGAATGTCATGTTGGTGGTGTCAAATGGGAAGTTGTTATCGATCTTGCCATTCAGGTGGCTGTGTTTTCCGGTAAGGATCACTGCCCGTGATGGAGCACATAACGAATTGGTTACACAGGCATTGGTAAACAGTAGCCCATCCTGGGCAATCCGGTCGATGTTAGGTGTTTGGATCAGCCGTTTGGAATAGGCACTGATCGCCTGGTAGCCATGGTCATCGGACATGATGAATAAAATATTCGGTCGTTTGGATTTCTGCTCTGTCCTGGCGGGGGACTGGCAGGACTCGGAAATTAAGATTGCGGTTAGGATCAGCAGTGCAAGATGTGTCCGGTACATGTAAAGCAATTCAATAATTGTAAATGCCTCAAAATACCGAATTCAGACGAATGCCCGGAGCTTAACTCTGGGAGGATCGTTTCCTTTTACGAAGAACAACGATCAATAAGATGGTCTGAAGGGTCGTTGCTATCGCGTTTGATACCAATATTGCAAAGGTATTGAAGCGGATTCCGTACAACCACCAGAAGAAAAAGATAAGAATCCAACCGACCAGGTAACCCAGAGAAAGACTGCTTGGCGTCTTTAACCGCCATTCCCGCACAACCTGAAGGGCGATCATAGAGCAGGCAAATAAGCCGACGAAAGTGCCTACGGTCTCAAAATAAGTCACGGGTATACGGTCTAACAGGTCCATTATAGTTGAGTTCAACGCGGCAAAAATAGCATCCCCCGGATAATTTTTGTGGATTTCTTACAACCATGCGCTCCAAAGTAGCATCTAATTATTAACTGGAATCATCGATGTTGCATTGGTAGATATAGACCAAATGGTCCTGATAGGGTTAATTCGGGTTATGCATTGTCGTCTAGCTCTATGGAGCGGATGTAAAGCTGGGAAGGTAGCCATTCAGGGCGAAAAACCGAGGGTGTTTTTTTGAATTGGCATTCACAAAAAGTCCGGTTATATCGTTTAAATAAAATAGAGATAAATAATTGCAGGCGGGATTCCACCTATTTTAATTCGAAGTCTTTTATTAATGAGCTTACTGGTTGAATTTTATTTAACGTTTTGATCGGCAACGGATTCGCATGATTAAATGGTATCCGGGCTAAAATCCGCTTATTTTAATGTTTTTATTATTGGACGGAAACGCGTTTAGCGCTCACCGGTTCACCGGTTAATTTGTAAACAACGATATTTATTTTCTCGCGCACTTTTATTAATTGATCATTAAATACAATGACCTATGAAACGAATTGCATACAGCATCGTACTGGCATTGGTGTGCCTGTATGGAAATACCCAAAGCATAATTCAGGGAGTGGTTTATGACAGGGATTCCGGCGACCCATTGATCGGAGTAAATGTGGTCCTGTACCCGGTGAAGGCTACCACTGTATCCGGTTTGGATGGAACCTACCAGTTTGAAATTCAGGATACGACACTACCGTATGAAATTGAATTGACCTATGCAGGTTATGATTCCGAAAAATTCAAACCTTTGATCCATGCAGTCAATAAAACGGCATTATGGATGGGGGCGCAGTTGGAAGAAGTGATCGTGACGGCCGCAGGTCAACGACGCAATAAATTGATGGGCAAAGTGGCTGGTATTCAATTCTTTGACCGGTCCACGGATGAAGTGGCGGAGCCGGTCTTCCCGGAGGAATCGTATGCTGCGATTGAGGAGAACGGATTCAAACGGACGGACCAGGACCCTGTGACCACTTTCTCTATTGATGTAGACCGGGCCTCCTATGCCAATGTGAAGCGCTATCTGCAACAGCGTCAGCTGCCACCGGTAGATGCCGTACGCATCGAGGAGATGGTTAATTATTTTTCCTATGATTATCCGGCGCCTGTCGACGAACATCCGCTGACGGTGACATCCAGCAGCACGGTTTGTCCCTGGAATAAAGATCACCGGTTGTTGCGAATTGGATTGCAATGCAAACGCATTGAGACCGCCGATTTGCCGCCGTCCAACCTGGTGTTCCTGCTGGATGTATCCGGGTCGATGGACGAATGGAACAAGTTGCCACTGGTTAAATCGGCCATGGAGGTCCTGGTTGATCAGTTGCGCGAGGAGGATCGGGTCGCGATTGTCGTTTATGCCGGTGCCGCCGGCGTGGTGCTGAATGCAACTCCGGGAAGCGCTAAGAGGAAGATTAAAGAGGCGCTGCAAGACCTGGAGGCGGGTGGTTCGACCGCTGGGGGAGCAGGGATCAAACTTGCGTACCAGATCGCTCAGGAGCATTTCATTGCGGATGGTAATAACCGGATCATCCTGGCCACCGACGGAGATTTTAATGTGGGAATCCAGTCCAACGGCGAATTACAACGTCTGATTGAAGAACAACGCGATAAAGGTGTTTACCTGACCTGTCTTGGTTTTGGAATGGGGAATCTGAAAGATAACAATCTGGAGACCCTGGCCGATCATGGCAATGGGAATTATGCTTACATCAATGACGCCCAGGAAGCCGAGAAAATATTTGTGAGGGAATTTGGCGGCACTTTATTTACCATAGCCAAAGATGTCAAGCTCCAATTGGAATTCAACCCCCACAAGGTGCAAAGTTACCGGCTGGTCGGTTACGAAAACCGGATGCTTGAAAATGAAGCGTTTGCCGATGACAAAAAAGATGCTGGTGATTTGGGTGCCGGGCATACGGTGACCGCATTGTACGAATTAGTGCCTGCAGGGGTGGATGATATCTATGCCGGAAAATCAGAGCCGTTAAAATACCAACAGCCGGCTAAAGATAAATTCCTTGCCGAATGGGCTACGCTTAAAGTACGGTACAAAAAGCCCGATGCACTTCGCAGTCAGATGCTGGAATACCGCATTGCATCGGATGATTCCGAAACCTCAACCGACGGTTCGTTTGCGGCTGCTGTTGCTTTATTTGGAATGTTGCTCAGGCATTCGGACTATTTGCAGTCCGGCGATTTTGATCTGGTCTTGTCCCTTGCACAACCAGGATTAAGCAACGATCCTGAGGGGGAGCGTGCGGAATTTATTCAACTGGTTAAAATCGCAAGGAAACTGAACCAGTAAATAAATAATACTGCCCTTATTACCATTTTTATTCGCAATCTGCTTCGCTAAATTCATCCAATTGCTTTTTATAACTGGCATAGAAAGCATTGTCAAAACAAGCATTGGAGTTCACATAATCCTTTAATGCATTGACGTAAGAAAGGCAATTTTCTTTGGTTGGGGTCTCCACGTAAGCATTGAGGGCATCCACCACCGCCGTGGCTTTGGTCTCGCAGGTGACCGCCGGACTTTCTTTTTTACAGCTAAAAGCAAGGAGCCCGGTTATGCAGACAGTAATCATCCATGATTTCATAAGATCCAATATTAGAAGTTCAGTGTTCTTAAGTAGAACTCTGATTGCCGGCCGGCTAGTGCGACCCGAGAGTTGGAAATAGTGTTAAAGTCGGAATGATGGATCAGATCGTATCCAGTTGATCCCTGGTCAGGGTATCGCGGATATTACCTGTATTGATGGTAGAGGCGGGCTCAAATAATAACACCCATACCTCTTCTTCGGCTACCGGCCGGTGCTCGACGCCATGGGGTACAATCAGAAATTCGCCGGCTTCCAGCGTGACATTGCGATCACGGAATTCCATCACAAATTTTCCTTTGACCACCAGGAATAATTCATCTTCCTCCTCATGGTGATGCCATACAAATGGCCCCTGAAATTTTACCAGTTTTACTTCCTGGCCATTTAATTGCCCCACAATGCGCGGATTCCAGTGGTCGGAGAACAACTCAAATTTTTCCAGAAGATTTATTTTATCCACTACTTTTATTAATTTGTATGGAATGAAGTGTAAAGATACGATATAGAAGCTGTTAATTTTTAATTGTATAGTTAAGATCCATTTCCGGCCCTTTACACCTGGGGCAGTTTAATAGAATAGATTATTTAGATGATTAATGTTATTATATGATTACCCGGTATCCATTTTTTTATACACTCCCGGTACTGTTTTTATTGATTCTGATCATGGGATGCAAAAGCTCCGGGTCCACGACCGGGGTGGAGGTAATACCCATTAATATTGGCAATGCTTCGGATCAAATGCCTGAACTGAGGGTGGACAATATACTGAAGTTGGGTGATGACGCTTCGCTATTTGGAGAAGCTTTTTATGTAGAAGATGTATTTGACCGGATCTATACGCTGGTGCCTTTTGGCAATAAATCATTTATGGTATTTTCCAAAGACGGAAAATTCATCAATAAAGTTGAGATTGGGGATGGACCTCAGCCCATTGCCTGGCCATTTGCCTTTAACTATCTGGCAATAGATGAAACCATCTGGGTATATGATCAGGGCCGCCAGCAAATTATAGTCTTTGATAAGGATTTGAATTATGTACGCACGTATACCAACCCGCTTCCCTTCATCGATTTTGCCGTTTTAAACCCTGCTCAGCTTTTGGTTCATAGCCAATTTAAAAAAGACTTTTTATTCCATCAGGTTGATTTGGAACAGGGAACGGTTATTAAAGATTTTTTACCGGATTTTCCCCACCGCGGCTCCATCGGTATTGGAAGATCAATTGCAATAAATGAGCGGGTGTTATTGATAGCGCCCTTTGATTTTAACATCTATGAATTCTCCCCGCAAGGAGAAGTAATACCCCGGTATTTTCTTGATTTTGGCAGGCTTAATATTGACCATTCAGAACTTGAATCTCAAGTTGGGATGGAAAACTTAAACCAGTTGTTTGAGGAAGGGCTCAGAATATATGGCCCACATCAGCTGTCAGAAGACGATAGATGGCTGTTTTTCAAAACGTATTACCGGGGGGAGTCCCTTTATTTCGCTTATGACAAAATCAGAAAAGAAGCAATTAATCTTGGAGATTATGTGAAGAAGGGTGGCCTGCCCAAGTGCACCTTATTCGGAATTAACAGCGCTAGCCAATTTTATGGGCTGATTCAACCCGAAGATCTGATCGACTATCAGAACAGCACAAACCGGATCTGGGTGGATGACATCCAATTGGAACACAGTCCTTTTTTAATCACTTTTTCGTTGGTTCCCTGAAATCCTTTCCTTCCGGTCGATCTCAATGGGACTATTTATTCTCGAAAGCAGTAAATGTGATGGCGATGGCTATGATCAGCAATAATAGCAGTCCACTCAGGAAGAGGTAGTCAGCCCAATTCTCATAACGATTGCTCCGGTTTACGGATTTGCTGCGCAGGGAAAGAAAAGATAAAATGGTGCTGGCTACAAAGAGTAGGATATCGACAGCAGTAAATTCATCTATAAAAGAACCGGTACGGAAGTTAAATACCTTCAGCGAAGTCAATACGATAAAGCACAAACCCAAAAGATTGGCGGATGCGTTCAGAATGTGGGGTGATCGTTGATTGTTGTCACCGGGCATATCCGATATTTTGCATACAAAATAACCCAAGAGACGGAATAAATCATGGCCAAGATGCTATACTCCGGGTATCGATTCAATCCGGTGTATAAGACTGGCAGTGATTAATTGCAAAAATCATCCTCTGTGGACTGGTTGAACTCTTCCTGGTAACTTTTGTAGAAGATGTCGCCGGCACAAGCATTGGAATTAACGTAATCCTTCAGTGCCTGATAATAGAGCCTGCAATTGGCCTGCGATTGATCCTGGGAATAACGGTCAGCCGCCTGGGATAAAGCTTCCAGTTTTTTAGTGCAATTTAATGGGTTGCTTTTTACACAGCTGCCCAATAAAAAAAGTAGTAAAATGAGCGGGAAAAGGTTAAAATATTTCACAAAATTGGATTTTGAGGTTATTGATTAATAAGGTGGTTAATATTTAAATATAATGAAATTGTGCTGAATTTTCTGGTTGATGCCTGTCACCGGCCTGCTATTTAACGCTTTTCCGAGCCGATCGCAGGGCAAAAGCAGGAACTATTGTCGATCCATCTTAATGGTAGCCGGTGAGTTCCTCTTCTTCCCGGTTACTAAAGGTTCTCATTTCCTCCAGGAGGCTCTGAAAATCGGAATGACTTGCCAGGTTAATTAACTCTTGGGGATCCTGTTGCAAATCATGCAAGTATTCATAGGGTGGGTTTTGTTCGTAATAGTTGGCATACACGTACCGGCTTCCCCGGTATCCTTTCCATTTTGGGATATCCGGATGATTCATGCGGTGTTCACAAAAGAAGCCATCCCGCCAGGAAGTTACATCTCCGCGCATCAATGGTGCCAGGCTTTGCCCCTGGTACATTCCGGGGATGGTCACTCCGGCATAACTCAGGAGGGTGGACGGGATATCGATGTTCAGGACGATCCGATCGTCAGTCGCATTGGTTGATCCGGAAGGTGTTCGTGGATCGTAAATTATCAATGGCACCCGGAGAGACTCTTCGTAATGACTCCATTTTCCGGCAAACCCTCTTTCGCCCATATAATAACCATTGTCAGCGGCAAAGACGACAATGGTATTATTATCCAATCCCTGTTCTTGCAGAACCTCCAGAACTTGTTTGATAACCCAATCATAACCGCTGATCATCCGGAAGTATGCCTGCATGTTTGTCTGGTACGTTGCATCCGTATCCCACCGCCAGAAATAGCGGATGCGGTTCATTGATTTTTTTAAAAAATCAGGATGCTGTTCAAAGATTTCAGGACTGGAGAGAACGGGCTTGGGCATGGTTACTCCCTCATAGAGTTGATCCATGGCATCGGGATAGGGATAGTGTCCTGCTTTGCCCGGCGTCAGGTTGTTATCCACGGCATGGACCGCGTTGAAACTGAAGGATAAACAAAAAGGTTGCCCGGGAGATTGCTGACGAATAAACTCGATAGCCTGCTGCCCTTTTATTTCACTGGAATGAAGCCTGCGTCCGTCAGGAAGCGTGTCAAAATAGGGCGTATTGTGCGTCGAAAGCCGGCAATAGTCAAACATTTCTTTGAGCATCGTATCCCGCTCCTCCATTTCTACACCCAATTTTCCAACAAATCCCGTGCGATAGCCTGCCTGCTTGAGAAGAAATGGATACGATTTCTCCAGGTAATCCCTTTTCAGAGGGGGTTGCCCAAACGTATACTGGTGGGTGCACTCATACAATCCTGTAAGGATGGATGCCCTGCTTGCAGCACAAATGGATGTGGTGACAAAAGCATTGGTGAACCGCTTACCTTTTTCTGCCAGCTTGTCTACGGTAGGAGTCTGTACAATGGGATTTCCGGCGCATCCCAGGATATCGTTGCGCTGGTCATCAACAAGTATAAACAGCAGATTTGGTCTTGATTGTTCGGATAGTGAAGACGCATGCTTGCAGCCGATTATCGATCCTGTAAGCAGGAACAAGGTTCTTATCAATAAACGTTTGAAATGCATTTGGTCAGAATGACTTAATAGGAATTGTTGTTCGATTAAATATATAAAATTGCATTCTCTCCGGGCAGAAAGCAATTATTACGGGAACAAAAAAGGAGCAACCATCCTGCTCATACTGAATCGAAAATTCCTCCGGTTTGCGAATATGAATTCCGGAAGTAGGGCTATCGGGCAGGCTGTTGGTTGACAATATTGGTTTGAGATTTAATTGGACCAGGCTGCCACTTTCCTGGAGACCAGGACCCGATAAGTGCAAGCTTACTTTGATGCCGGTCCGGATAATTCTGTCCTGGCGAAATAAGCCATGGCATTCCGCATAAACGTGGCATACTCCGGTTCAGGTTTTCCATCTACCATAGTAAATCGATCGTCTTCGGTATACATTTGGCCTAATCCTGCATAAGCAGCCCCCTGCCGATCGTCCAACTGGGAGGTGCCCCAAAATTGGCGGATATATCCATAATGTAGGCGTATTTCATCCTGAACTTCCCTGCTGGTGGGGTCCGTATTTCGCAACTGAAACAGTCTGGCAGCACAAGCTTTAAAGTCCGCTTGTAATTTTTGAAATCCTTCTTTTCCCATTTTCATTAAATTTTGTTCGGCTTGCCGGACCTGATTTTCGCCGTACATTTTCCTGGCTTCCTTACGGTATTTTTCTGCGGTTTCTTTGGCTAGGCCGTGGTAAAGGTCTTCAGGCTTCATATTGTTGTTATTGTTAATGTGTTCTAAGGTGTTATCGATGGTCTTAAGGAGCGTATCGATGCGGTTTTTCCGGTTGATGAGCTCCTGGCGATGAAAAGCCAATGCATCAGCGGGGCTGAATCCAGGGTCATCAAGGACTTCCCGGATAACCTCCAGAGGCATCTCCAATTCGCGGTAGAATAGTATTTGTTGCAAACGAAGCAACGCTTCCGGTCCATATTTCCGGTAGCCGGTATCCGTCCGCAAGGAAGGCGAAAGCAGTCCAATCTGGTCGTAATAATGCAAGGTACGAATCGTAAGACCCGACCATTTTGCCAGCTTGGCGACGGTAACCAGTTGGTTCTGGGTGCTAATCTTTGGCTTCATACTGCAAACTTAAGCTATGACGTAACGTAAGAGTCAAGTGGCCTAGATAAAAAGTTTAAAATTTATTTTCACCCATTCAGGTGATGCGCCAAGCAGCGCGGTGGCCATAGTTTTGGGGAAATATTGTTTAACCTGTAAAAGCTGCAATCATGAAAACATTCCATATTGCATTGATTCTATTCTGCTCGATTTCGATGGCACAAGGTCAAATCATCGATTCATTTCCTTGGTATAAGGCCGAATTGAATATTGTGTCACCGGCGAAACTGTCCGTTCCGATGGGATTAAAAATCGGTAAAAGCCAGATCCAGACTACTTCTGATTTTAAGTTTGTAACCACGCGAATATTGAATGATACGCTACTCTATTTGATTCCCCGCGATTTTGATCATTCCGGTGGCCGTTTCCCAGTCAGCGCATTATCAAAAAGTGCACGGGTTGGCAAGGTGTATCTTCCTTCCTTAAAGAATACGGCTGTTTATGCCATTACCTGTCCCTCTGGTAAGATAACACGAAGTACCGATGGCCGCACGATCCAGGCTTCGTCGGACTGCACCATACAACGGACCGATGGTAAAAATTTGAAAAAAGGTTCATTTGTAGTGATCGCCCCCAACTATAGTAAACCCAACTGAATGCATCATTCAAC